>JGI24710J26742_10000298_pt1 | contig 46129 bp, 43 predicted proteins | sample BioPla2DNA2_FD_26742 | JGI IMG/M metagenome (IMG submission 26742)
GACTCTCTTTCTTGGATTAAGGCTTTTAGCTTTTTTTCATATGCCAGGCTCGCTCTCAAAAATTCATTTTCTTCTCTTAATTCAATTAGTTCTTCTTTTTCCTTTCTGTAAGAGCAATTGATATATAATCAAGCTATGATTTTTTATATCATATTTCTTTGCTACAGATTTGTAACCACCGGTTTCTCCTCCCATGTACTCTTTAACTACTTTTAACTTAAACTCAAATGAATATTTAGACATGATAAACCCCCCTGAATCCGTGTCCGGTTTTAGGGGGTAACATCAAAATTGGATGGTCTTTTTTTATAGTCTAAATTTAAAAAGGAGCAATATAGTAATTTTTATGACATCTCAAATCTAATAGTGGCTTAAGGCATATCTTTTTCATAGATACTGTAGAAATTTAATATATGAAAGTGAGGAAAAGAGTTATAAAAATGACAAAAAATTTGACCCAATAGGATTTATAATGAGTTTAGGGAGTAATGGGGAGTGAGTGCTGGTGATAATTTTCATAGATTTGATTTTATTAGAGAACTTAATTGTTAATTATTTTCTATTATTTATAACCGCTCAGACTCTCAGTATAAAGATTAATTATAAAAGGTTTCTTATTAGCTCAGTCTGTGCATCCTTGTATACATTAGTAATTTTTATTGATGAATTAAAATTTATGACTGCTATCCCCGTAACATTATTGATTGCTCTCCTGGTGGTTTATGGTGCCTTCGGTAAGAATAAGTTTTTTTTTGTTTTAAAGGCTACTTTGATTTATTTGGCTTATACCTTTGTGGTGGCAGGAATTATAGTGTATTTAGAAAATAAGAATATCTATCGATTGGAGATAGAAAATTTTCATGCCAGAAAGCTGTTTTTAGCATTAATGATAATATATGTACTTGGATATAGACTGCTGACATATATAATAAGTTTGCACAAAGCGAAAAATTATACTTATAACATTGAAATCTTTGCTCAAGAACAAACCCTAAAAATTAAAGCGCTTTTAGACACCGGCAATGAATTAAAAGAACCCATTACTAATCTACCTGTTATAATTGTGGAAAAAGCTGCCCTTACAAACATTGATACAAGCAAATACGATAAGATGTATATTCCTTTTAAAGTTGTTAACGGACAGNCTAGCTTCCTCTATGCATTCAAACCGGATAAGATCAAAATAAACTTTGGTGATGATAATTTTCAGTTTAAAAACGCCATTATAGGAATCTGTGATACTAAGTTGAGTGAGAACAATGAATATCAAGGATTATTATCAAGAGACATAATATGAGGGGTGGGATATAAAATGGGTNTGTTATCCTTTTTTAGTAAACTTCTATTACGGATAAAGTTCTTGTATAAAAGAGTATATTACATAGGCGGCAATGACGCTCTTCCACCTCCTTTATCTAAGGAAGAAGAAGATGATCTAGTAACTAAGCTAGTGGAAGGTGATGAAAGCGTACGTTCTATCCTAATAGAAAGAAATTTAAGATTAGTGGTGTATATAGCAAGAAAGTTTGAGAATACTGGAGTAGGTGTAGAAGACCTNATTTCCGTGGGCACCATTGGTTTAATAAAAGCAGTAAATACATTTGATCCAAACAAGAGGATAAAGCTGGCTACATATGCATCAAGATGTATAGAAAATGAAATACTAATGTATCTAAGAAGAAATAGCAAGGTCAAGGCGGAAATATCTTTTTATGAACCTCTTAATATCGATTGGGATGGAAATGAACTTTTGCTTTCAGATATTTTAGGTACAGAAAATGATATAGTTTATAATCTCATTGAAGATGAAATTGACAAACAGTTGTTAGTCTTAGCAATGACTAAGTTAAATCAAAGGGAGAAGGAAATTGTGACTTTAAGATTTGGACTAAATGGCAGTGGGGAAAAAACCCAAAAAGAAGTAGCAGACATGTTAGGAATTTCACAATCATATATATCTAGACTAGAAAAAAGAATAATTAAAAGGCTAAAGAAAGAAATTAATAAAATGTTATAGTTTGTCTGTAGTATAAAAAAGTCCTTCTGAGGAGATAATTTAAATGGAATTACTCTAAAGGGGCGATGACTGGATGATGATAAATAAAGTAGAAATATGCGGAGTAAACACTTCGAAGTTACCGGTGTTAAAAGAGGCAGAAATGAGAGAACTCCTACATACTATGAAGGCTGGAGATAATATTGCTAGAGAAAAATTTATTAAGGGTAATCTTCGATTGGTGCTAAGCGTTATACAGCGATTCAATAATAGGGGGGAAAATGTAGATGACCTTTTTCAGGTAGGCTGTATCGGCCTTATGAAGGCNATTGATAACTTTGATTTAAGTCAGAATGTTAAGTTTTCTACCTATGCTGTGCCAATGATAATAGGGGAAATAAGAAGATATTTAAGAGATAACAATTCCATTAGGGTTAGCCGTTCTTTAAGAGATATAGCTTATAGAGCTCTTCAAGTAAGAGATAGAATGGTAAATAGTAANAATAAAGAGCCGACGATTTCTCAAATTGCTAAGGAATTAGATGTGCCGAGAGAAGAAGTGGTTTTTGCCTTGGACGCAATACAAGATCCAGTTTCGCTCTTTGAACCTATTTACCATGACGGTGGAGATGCTATTTATGTAATGGACCAAATTAGTGATAGCAAAAATTTAGATGAAAGTTGGTTAGAAAACATATCTATTAAGGAAGCAATGAAAAAGCTAAACGATAGAGAAAAGTTAATCTTAACATTAAGGTTTTTTGACGGTAGAACCCAGATGGAAGTAGCAGAGGAAATTGGAATTTCACAGGCTCAAGTATCCAGATTAGAAAAAACTGCATTGAGACATATGAGAAAGTACGTATAATTGTATACAAACTGAATGTGAAAACTAAGGGCTGTACCCACAGGTACAGCCCTTAAAAACATTTATGATTTTAAGCTAAATGTGATGTGATTTGATAAGTCCATTATAGAATAGATTCTTTTATAATAACATATATTTGAATACATAAGGATTTATTTAGTTAACTAAAGGGGGAAGTAAGATGGATGAAATTATGTATTCTATAAATAATCTTAGAGTTATGGAGGTTATTGATATTAACACTGGGGCTAAAATTGGATTTATTAGGGACTTTAAGATTGATTGTGATAACTACAAAATAGAAGCGATACTGCTTCCAATTCAAAAAAACTCGTGGTTTGGTAAACAGGATATGATGGAGATACCTTGGTCAAAGGTAAAAAAGATAGGAGTAGATGTAATTTTAGTAGATGCAGACAGTACTGCTATAGAAGGATAGTTTATAATAAATTATTCTGTGATATAATTAAACTATTAGAACTGAAAGGTGTGTTACATATGAGATGTCCATTTTGTGGCTTTGATGAAAGTAAGGTTGTGGATTCCAGATCCACTGAAGATAATATATCTATTAGAAGAAGGCGAGAATGCTTAAAGTGTAGAAAAAGATATACTACTTATGAAAAGGTAGAGGATTTACCTATCTTAGTAGAAAAGAAGGATTCTAGACGGGAGTTNTTTGATAAGTCAAAAATAATTAATGGATTAATTAAATCCTGTGAAAAGAGACCAGTGTCACGAAGTCAAATAGAGGCAATAGCAGATGAGGTTGAAAAGAATATCAGTAATCAGATGCTAACAGAAGTAAGCTCCCAGTATATAGGTGAAATAATTATGGAAAAATTGAAGGAAGTAGATGATATCGCCTATGTTAGATTTGCTTCAGTATACAGGCAATTCAAAGATGTGAATACTTTTATAGAAGAGATAAGAAAATTAATTTCTACCAAGTAAGTGTTTTTTAGAAAAACCAAATAGCATTGAGTTTATGTTAAATCTATGTTAAGTTAGTTAAACAATTGTACAAGCTGTTGTCTTAAATTTAACTTTGTGTAAAAATAGTATTAATTCTGATTGAATTGAGGTATAACTATGAAATTATCCAATGAAAGAAATTTACAGTTTATAAAAATTCTAAATGATAAAGGTCGAATTATATTTTTTACAGCAGAAAACGACGGAGATTTTNATATCTTATCCAAAAGTTTTCAGCAAAATATTAATAATGTAAAAAGTTTGTTCAACCTTAAGGATTTAGGCTTTTCAAAGCAAACTCATAGCGACATTGTTAATATTTTTGATGGAACTGTAAAAGAGGGAGATGCCCTTGTTACAAATGCAAGGAAGGTAGCAGTAGGAGTTTTCATGGCAGATTGTGTCCCTGTGTTAATTTATGATAAAGAAAAACAGGTGTGTGCTGCAGTACATAGTGGTTGGAAGGGCACCTACAGTCATATTACGGCAAAAACCATAGAGACCCTAGTAGAAAAGTATCACTGCAACCTAGAGGATATATATATTTATATAGGTCCCCATATAGGTGGCTGTTGCTACCAAGTTGGCCAGGAGTTAATTGAAAAATTCTCCTCTGATGAGCTTTATAAGGAGTGGAATATCATAGAGGATAATAGGCTGAATTTAAGCAATTGTATAAAGGCACAATGTCTTAATAAAGGTATTAATTTAGAACATATTTATGATTTAGATTTATGTACTTTATGTTCGGAAGAAAAGAGTGGTATTAAGTTACATTCTTATAGAAAACTAAAAGAAAAAAGCGGAAGACTCTTATCTTTAATATATATTGAAGATTAAGCAAGAGTAAAGGGAGGTCACTATGGCGGAGAAAAAAATTTTAGTGGTAGATGATGAAGATAATATATTAGAACTAATAAAATATAACCTAGAAAACAATGGCTATAGGGTAATTACAGCAACTAATGGTGATGAAGCGTTGAAAATGGCTAGATTAGAGGGGCCGCACTTGATACTTTTAGATTTAATGCTACCAGGTTTAGACGGGTATGATCTTTGTAAAGAAATCAGACGTGATGTGAACTTAAGCCATACTCCGATTATAATGATAACCGCTAAAAGTGAGGAACTAGATAAGATCTTAGGCTTAGAGTTAGGAGCAGATGATTATATAACAAAACCTTTTTCTGTTAGAGAAATGTTGGCTAGAGTTAAAGCGGTTCTGAGAAGGTCCTCAATTCAGCCTATTGAGAAAGTGTTTCAATTTGATGATCTTTCTATAGATTTTGAAAAACATGAGATACTTAAGAATAATAAAAAGGTAGATTTAACTCTGAAAGAATTTGAACTGTTAGAGATATTGGTAAAGAGTAAAGGCCGTGTGGCAACTAGAGATTATTTACTAGATAAAGTATGGGGATATGAGTATGTAGGCGAAACACGGACGGTGGATGTTCATATAAGACATCTAAGACAGAAGATTGAAAAGGATGATAAAAATCCTCAATATATAGAAACTATTAGAGGAATCGGATATAGATTTAATTTCGGTGAATGATATGAAAAGAAAACTTATGGGATTTATACTAGTAGCAGTTTTGTTTTGCATAGTTTTAGTTAGTGCTTTATTTATAGCTCTGTCAAATTATGAATATAAGGAGGCAGCAAAAAGAGAACTTAAATTTCACAATGAACTAATAGCAAAAGTAATAGAAAAATACAATTTAAGTAGTGAATGGGAAGAACTTTCTTTTTTCCAGGAACTGAAAGATTCTGATTATAGATTAACCATAATTGATCCTGAAGGCCTTGTAGTTTACGATTCCCTTACTTCGCTAGAAAATATGGAGAATCATAATAATCGTAGTGAAGTAGCAAAGGCAAGAAAAAAGGGATTTGGAAGTGAAGTGCGATATAGTTCCACTTTAAATAAAAATATGATTTACGTTGCAAGTAAAATTCAAGGTGACTATATAATTAGAAGTTCAAAAGTTATAGCGAGTGTTAGAATTATAAAGGAAAGAAATATGAAATACTATATTACTATAATAATTCTAGCAATTTTGGTGACTCTAGTAATATCATCGAGATTATCCTATGTGCTTGTTAAGCCAATTAAAGACTTGGAAAATGTTACAAGAAGGGTAGCGAGAGGAGAACTTGATAAAAGAGTTGCTGTTGTTTCTTCTGATGAAATTGGGCAGCTAGGTAAAACCTTTAATTATATGGCAGATAGGCTGCAATTTACTTTTAGAGATTCTATAGACAAGCAGAATAAACTAGAAGCTATCTTAAAAAGTATGGACAGTGGTGTGGTTGCAGTAGATAGGAACAATAAAATTATGATGATAAATCCATATGCAAAAAAATTGTTTGGCATTAATGGAGATATTATTGGTGGCAGTTTATTGGATTATATAAGAGATTTTGAATTAGACAAAGTACTCCATGGAGATAATTTAGGACCAAAAGAGATAAAAATTTTTTGGCCTTCAGAAAAGATCCTTAGGGTAAGAACTGCTGATATATTAAATGATAGTGAACATATTGGAACTGTTGCAGTAATTCATGATATAACAGATATAAAAAAGTTAGAAAATATTCGTTCAGAATTTGTTGCAAATGTTTCTCATGAGCTAAAAACACCATTAACATCAATCAAGGGTTTTGCAGAAACAATTAAGTTTGTTGAAGATAAAAACAAGAGAGATAAGTTCCTGGACATAATAAATGATGAGGCAGAAAGACTTACTAGATTGATAAATGATATATTAGTATTGTCAGATTTAGAAAACTCCCATGAGGAGAAAAATGAAGAAATTGATGTGTATTTGGCTGTAGATCAGGTCTTTCAGCTTATGAAAAATACAGCAGAGGCTAAAAATATAGATTTGTTAATAAACTTACAAAATAATAGCATTATAAAAGGTAGTTTAGATAAATTTAAGCAGATGATTATTAATTTGATAGATAACGCTATAAAGTATTCCCATAAGGGAGATAAGATTGAAATTGGTATAGACAAGGGAAAAAACAACTGTCTTCTCTGGATAGAAGATAATGGTCCTGGTATTAGTGAGGAACATCTTCCTAGACTTTTTGAAAGGTTTTATAGAGTTGATAAAGCTAGATCCAGAAGCAAGGGTGGCACAGGATTAGGCTTAGCTATTGTTAAACATATTGTAATAGGACTTCATGGAACTATAGATGTTAAAAGCAAATATGGAGAAGGGACCAAGTTTATAATTAAAATACCTTATAGTAGATAATAGACAAAACAGTATAAAAAGCTTTTTCTCAGCATGGCTGAGGAAAAGCTTTTTTAAGTTAATTTGTATTGTTAAATTTATTTAACGGGAGCATAATATTGTCTTAACCTTAAAATAATAAGATTAAACATGTAAGAACAATAAAAGAAATTGGATGGAGGAAAAATCTTATGAAGAGAAAAGGAATTAAATTTGCCCTAGCAGCTATTATTTTTTCTTTAGTTGGTACAACCTTACTAGGCTGTGGTAATAATGAAAATACTGCAGATGGTAGTAAAACTATTACAATCTCCGGTTCCACATCTGTAGGACCATTAATGGAAGATCTAGCCAAAGCCTATCAGGAAAAGAATAAAAACATTAATATTGAGATACAACAGATAGGATCTTCAGCAGGAATAAAAAATGCTATTCAAGGTGTAAGTGAAGTTGGAATGTCTTCAAGAGATTTAAAAGATGGGGAAAAGGCAGAAGTAAAAGATGAAGTAATTTGCTATGATGGTATTGGTATAATTGTTCATCCAAACAATACAGTATCGGATTTAACTATGGAACAATTAAAAGATATCTATACTGGTAAAATTACCAATTGGAAAGAAGTAGGCGGTAGCGATAAGTCTATAGTGGTAGTTTCAAGAGAAGAGGGTTCAGGTACTAGGGATGCTTTCCAAGAAATTGTAGGTTTTGAAGCTGAAGAAATGACTACGGAAGCACAAATTTCACAGGGTAATGGAGCTATTAAAACTGCAGTTAGCACTAATGACAATGCTATTGGATATGTTTCTTTTGAAGTTATGTTTAAGGATGGTAATGTTGACAGCGCAATTAAAGGTGTAAAAATTGATGGTGTAGAAGCAAGCCCAGAAAATGTTACTGCCAAGACCTATAAAGTGTCAAGACCCTTCCTAGTAGCCTATAAAGAAGATAAGTTATCAAAAGAAGGAAGAACTTTCATAGATTTCATAAAGAGTGAAGAAGGACAGAAAATAGTAGAAGAAAGAGGAGGCATTCCATTAAAATAAATTATAAAAAAGTCTCGATTTAATATATAAATTGAGACTTTTTTATATTTGTACATATTAAATAAGCTGAATTTTAAGGATTTTAGAAATTATTTATTTTGTTAACTAGTTTTAACTGAGCTATAACATAAAATTAACATTACTTGTGTAAACTATGAATGTCGTTAAATGTTAATTAGGGGGTAGAAAAATTGCTAAAGGACAAGCAACGCAGTAAATCTAATAGAAATAAATATATTATTGATTCAGCAACCAAGTATCTTTTTGCAATTTCTGCATTTATAGCAGTAATAAGTTTAGCTTTAATTATAGGTTTTGTATTTTATAGAGGAGCCAGTCCTTTTCTTTCTGGAAAGTATTCTTTTATAAAATTTCTATCAGGCAGTGAATGGTTTCCTTCCTCTAACAAGTATGGAATTTTGCCAATGATAATCGCTTCTATTTTTGGAACCTTTGGAGCATTAGTTGTAGGTGTGCCTATAGGAATTTTCACTGCAGCTTTTTTAGCTGAAATTGCACCAAAACCAGTGGCTAAGATAGTTTCACCAGCAGTTGAACTATTAGCAGGAATTCCTTCTGTTCTATTTGGTGTCTTTGGATTAGCAGTAATAGTACCATATATCAAGAATCTTTTTAATTTACCTAAAGGTCAAAGTTTGCTAGCAGTGATTATTGTTTTGTGTATGATGATGCTTCCTACTATTATTACAGTAGCCGAAACCTCTATTAGGGCTGTACCTAATAGCTATAGAGAAGCTTCCTTGGCTTTAGGGGCTTCTAAGATGGAAACAATAATTAAGGTTGTTCTACCTTCTGCTAGAAATGGTATTTTAGCTGCAGTTGTATTAGGAATGGGTAGAGCAATAGGGGAAACAATGGCAATAATTTTAGTGGCAGGAAATAATTCAGTTATCCCTAAAAACTTAACAGATAGCGTTAGACCTCTTACTACAAATATAGCTCTTGAAATGGGCTATGCCTTTGGAACTCATCAAGATATGCTTTTCGCTACTGGCATAGTTTTATTCTCCTTTATTTTGTTGNTAAATATTCTATTGTCGAAAATATCATCAAAGGGGGAAGCCTAGTATGAGAAAATTCAAAGATNGTCTCTTTAGGACATTGTTTTGGCTATCTGCTATTATTACTGTTACGATACTAGTAATTATAATTGGCTATATTTTTACAAAGGGCTATAAACTTGTTAGTTGGGATTTCATTTTTGGAGCATATGTTCCAGGAGAGAAGAGTGGAATATACCCAATGATTATATCAACCCTTTATACAATTGCCTTAACATTAGCAATTGCAACTCCAATTGGAATTTTGGCAGCTGTATATTTGCAGGAATATGCTAAACAAGGACCTGTAGTTAAAATTATAAGATTTGCTACGGAAAGCTTGTCTGGAATACCTTCCATTATATATGGACTTTTTGGAGCCTTGTTCTTTGTAACTTATTTGAAATTTAATTACTCTATATTAGCAGGGGCTTTAACTTTGTCAATAATGGTCTTGCCACTTATTATAAGAACTACAGAAGAAGCAATACAGTCGGTGCCACCTTCTTATAAGGAAGCATCCTTGGCCTTAGGTTCTACAAGGTTTCAAACCTTGTACAAGATAATAGTGCCTAGTGCCATGCCTGGTGTACTAGCAGGGGTAATACTAGCAATAGGAAGAATTATTGGTGAATCTGCAGCAGTGTATTTAACNGCTGGTACCGTAGCAGTTATGCCTAAAAATATAATGTCTAGTGCCAGAACTCTTACGGTTCATGCGTATTTGGTTACTAATGAGTTTGGAGACATAGAACTAGCCTCAGCTATAGGTGTTGTTCTAATTGTAATAGTGTTTTTCTTAAACTATTTTGCTAGATTTATTATTAAATCATTTAGCAAAGCAAATTATTAAACATACAAAATTGTTAATGTTGGAGGCAAAGATGAGTATATTATATACAAGGGATTTAAAACTTTGGTACGGCAATTCTCAAGCTTTAAAAGGGATTAGCTTGGATCTGGAGAAAAATGCAGTAACTGCACTTATTGGTCCTTCGGGGTGTGGAAAGTCAACTTTTTTAAGAACTTTAAACAGAATGAATGACCTGATACCTTCTGTTAAAATTGAAGGAGATGTAACATATGAAGGAAAAGATATATACAAGGAACATGATGTTATAGAATTAAGAAAAAGGGTAGGTATGGTTTTTCAGAAACCTAATCCTTTTCCAATGTCTATTTATGATAACATAGCCTATGGACCACGAATTCATGGAATAAAGAATAAGTCTGACCTTAATGAAATAGTAGAGAGAAGTCTTAAAGGGGCTGCTTTATGGGATGAAGTTAAGGATCGTCTTAAAACTAATGCACTAGGCTTATCTGGAGGACAGCAACAGAGATTATGTATAGCAAGAACTTTAGCAGTGGAGCCTGAAGTTTTGCTCATGGATGAACCAACCTCCGCATTAGATCCTATATCAACTCTAAAAATAGAAGAATTAATGGGTACCTTAAAAGACCATTATACAGTAGTTATAGTAACTCATAATATGCAACAGGCTGGAAGAATTGCTGATTATACTGCATTTTTCCTAAGTGGAGAAGTTGTGGAGTATGGTAAAACTGAAGAAATATTTCATAGTCCAAAGGATAGAAGGACAGAAGATTATATAACCGGAAGGTTCGGTTAATAAGTAAAAAATATTAATAGAACAGGAGAAATAAATTATGACAAGATCAGCCTTCGATAATAACCTTCAAATGTTGCATAATGAAATAGTGAGAATGGGAAGCCTTGTTGAAAANCAGATCCATCAATCAATCGAATCTTTGGTTGAACAAGATGAAGATCTTGCAAATACAGTTATCGCTAAGGACGATTTAGTAGATAATCTTCAAAAGGATATTGAAAATAAATCTATTAGATTGATAGCTATGCAACAGCCTTTAGCTACGGATTTAAGAAATATTTTTACTTCAATAAAAATTGCCACAGATTTAGAAAGAATGGCAGACCATGCAGTAGATATAGCAAAAATAGCAAAANGGCTTACAAAAGAAAAGTATATTAAAGAACTAATAGATATTCCCAAAATGGCAAAAATAGTGGAAAAGCTTATCAGAGAGTCTTTAAATTCATATGTGCAGGCTGACTTAGATAAAGCTTACGAAACTGTGAAAATAGACGATGAAATAGATGCCATATATAAAAGAGTTTTTACTGAACTTTTAGACCTCATGATTAAGGGAGAAGGAAATATAAATCAAGCAGCTCAATTTTTATTTGTATGTAAGTTTTTAGAGAGAGTTGCTGACCACGCTACTAATATTTGTGAATCTACAATTTATCTTGTAACAGGAGAGCACATTGATTTAAATGACTAAAAAAGTAAGTATACTATAGAAGAAACAAGTGCAGAATTATGGTATGATAGTTTAAAGTAGGTAAACCTATCTATTTTGGAATATCATATTACAGTACTGACACTTGTTTTTTATTTGTTCTTTAAATTGGGAAGAGATAATAATTGAAAGATACCTCTTTATACCATGTTTTGTTGACTAACTAAGCCAATTAAGGTATCATAATTTACAGAGTTTTAAACTAAAAACAAATGAGGTGACAGCATGTCAGCAAAAATAAGCACAATACATCCTGGAAGTATAGCAGAAGAATTAGAGCTTGAGGTAGGAGATATCCTGTTAACAATTAATGGTAACGAAGTAAAGGATATAATAGATTATAGATTCTTAATGGCAGATGAATATGTTGAGCTAGAAATACAGAAGGCTGACGGAGAAGTCTGGATTTATGAGGTGGAGAAGGACTATGAGGAAAAGCTTGGTGTAGATTTTGAAAAATCCATGATGGATGAAGCTAAAACTTGTTCCAACAAGTGTATTTTTTGTTTTATAGATCAGCTACCACCTGGAATGAGAGAAAGTTTGTATTTTAAAGACGATGACTCACGCTTATCTTTTTTACAAGGTAATTTTGTAACCTTAACTAATATGAAGGACAGCGACATAGATAGAATAATTAAATACAAAATCAGTCCTATTAATGTTTCTGTTCATACTACAAACCCAGAACTTAGAAAGAAAATGTTAAATAATCGATTTGCAGGAAACATATATGAGAGACTTAAAAAGCTAGCAGAAGCGGGTATATCTATGAACGCTCAAGTTGTTAGCGTACCAGGCATTAATAATGGTGAAGAACTACTAAAAACTGTTGAGGATTTATATAAATTATACCCNTCTATACAAAACATTGCAGTAGTACCTGTAGGTTCTACAAAATATAGGNAGGGATTATTTAATATAACTATATATAATGAAGAAAGTGCCCGGGAAGAGATAAATAATATAAAGAAGCTTCAAGAAAAATATATAAAGGAGATTGGAGTTCCATTTGTTAGACTTTCCGATGAGTTTTATGTTTTATCAAATAAAGAGATACCTGGCAAAGACTTTTATGGAGACTTTCATCAGCTGGAAGACGGTGTAGGAATGATTAGGTTTTTAAGAAATGCTTTAGAAGAAACACTGGCAGATTTAAGGGAAGATATCAGTGGCTATTTTACCTTTATAACTGGTGCTTTGGCATATGAAGAAATAAAAAACACAGCAGAACTTATTATGAAAAAAAATAATAATTTAGTGATAGATGTTAAAAAGGTTTTAAATAAGCGTTTCGGAGAAACAATAACCGTAGCAGGACTACTAACAGGCAAAGACATTATAAATCAAATCAAAGGAGACTTAGGTCCTGGAAAGGTAATAATTCCTGTTAATATGCTTAGAAGTGGAGAAGATGTTTTTTTAGATGATGTAACTTTACAAGAAATGAAAGAGGAAATTGGCAGAGATATTGTTGTATGCGAATATACAGGTGAAGATCTGATAGAAATTATTAACAACAATTGGTAGGAGGAATAATAATGGGAAAACCAATAGTAGCAATTGTGGGTAGGCCTAATGTGGGCAAATCCACTTTGTTTAATAAATTAGCTGGTAAGAGAATATCTATAGTTGAGGATACGCCGGGAGTAACAAGAGATAGAGTATACGCAGAGGCTGACTGGTTAAGGCATAACTTTACAATCATTGATACCGGTGGTATTGAACCAGAAAGTGAAGATATCATCGTTAGCCAGATGAGAAGGCAAGCACAGATTGCTATAGAAACAGCAGACGTAATAATATTTATTGTTGATGGTAAGGAAGGACTTACTGCTGCAGATAAAGAAGTAGCTCAAATGCTTAGAAAGAGCAAAAAACCTATTGTATTAGTAGTTAATAAAATTGATTCCCTAAAGGATGAAGATAATGCTTATGAATTTTATAATTTAGGTATCGGAGACCCTATAACTATATCCGCGTCCCAAGGGCTAGGGTTAGGAGATATGTTAGATAAAGTCGTTGAACATTTTGATTCAGTCCATGGGGATGAGGAAGAGGATGAAATTGTACGAATAGCTTTTATGGGAAAGCCTAATGTAGGAAAGTCTTCTTTAATTAATAAGCTTTTAGGAGAAGAGAGAGTTATTGTAAGCGATGTGCCTGGAACTACAAGAGATGCTATAGATAGCTATCTTGAAAGTGAAGAGGGTAAGTTTATACTTATTGATACAGCAGGACTTAGGCGTAAGAGTAAAGTTAAAGAAGAGATTGAAAGATATAGTGTGATAAGAACATTAACTGCTATTGAAAGAGCAGATGTATGCATATTAATGATTGATGCCAATGAAGGCGTTACAGAGCAAGATGAAAAAATAGTAGGCTATGCTCATGAAATGAACAAGGCAATTGTTGTAATAGTTAATAAGTGGGATCTTATAGAAAAAGATGATAAGACCATGATTAATTTTAAAAAGGATATAGAAAGTAAATTAAAGTTTATTAATTATGCACCATATCTATTTATATCAGCAAAAACAGGTCAAAGAGTACATAAGGTTCTTGAAATTGCTAAAAAGTGTTATGAGAGCTATAGCAGGAGAATTTCTACAGGAATATTAAATGAAGTAATTAATAAAGCTGTACTAATGAGGGAACCACCAATTGTGGGTTTAAAAAGACTTAAGATTTATTATGTCACTCAGGTAGGGACAAAACCACCAACTTTTGTGTTTTTTATTAATGACTATAAGACACTCCATTTTTCCTATGAGAGATATCTTGAAAATCAATTAAGAAGCAGTTTTGATTTTAAAGGAACNGGTATAAAACTTCAGTTTAGAGAAAGGAAAGAAAAGAATGAGTAGGGTTGGTTTTATCGGAGCTGGTAGCTTTGGAACAGCTTTATCTTTGCATCTAGCTAAAAAAGGTTGTGAAGTCTACCTATGGGATAGGGAAGAACAAGTTATTGAAGAAATAAATAATAAAAAAACAAATAAAAAGTACTTAAAAAATATAGTTATACCTGAAAATGTGAACGCTTCAACTGATATGGCCTCTGTTATTCAAAATGCAGACTTTGCTGTGATAGCAGTACCTTCTCATGTAGTAAGACTTATATCTAAAAAAATAAGTGAATACATAAAACCGGGACAGATAATAGTAAGTATTGCTAAGGGTATTGAAGAAGAAACTTTGAAAAGACTTTCTCAAGTTATTAGTGAAGAGAATCCTAATAATGATGTAGTTGTTTTTTCAGGGCCAAGTCATGCTGAAGAAGTAGCTATAGGAATACCTACTACTGTAGTAGTCACATCTACAAACATGACAGCAGCAGAGAAAGTTCAAGATTTATTCATGTCAGAGGCTTTAAGAGTATACACAAATTCTGATATTGTAGGAGTAGAAATTGGAGGGGCAGTAAAAAATATAATTGCACTGGCTTCAGGTATAAGCGACGGAATCGGTTATGGAGATAATGCCAAGGCTGCTCTTATGACTAGAGGTATGCATGAAATTGTTAGGATTGGTACAAAGTTAGGTGGAAAAAAGGATACCTTTTCAGGACTCACTGGTATGGGAGACCTAATTGTCACTTGTACAAGTATCCATAGCAGAAATCGTAGGGCGGGGATACTATTNGGAAAAGGTTATACTATGGAAGAGGCAGTAAAAGAAGTGGGTATGGTAGTGGAAGGTATAAGTGCCTGCAAGGCTTTTTATACTTTAAAGGAGAGAGAAGATGTAGAAATGCCTATAACAGATGTGTTATATAAAATCCTTTTTGAAAAACTTAANCCCAAGGATGCAGTATTTGAGCTTATGACAAGGGGAAAGAAAGATGAAAAGTTAATATAGTTATACATAAAGTGTTTTTGCAAAGATAGATTATAAAATAATAACCGCTGGGATATATTCTCCGCGGTTATTTATTAGTTTTGGAAAATAAATATGTCATAAAAAAATACTCCTTCTAATATATATATATTGTTAATACGTAGAATTGGGAGGGTACATTTTGGAAAGTTTTGATATATACAAAGATATCGCGGAACGAACNCAAGGTGATATCTACGTAGGGGTTGTGGGACCGGTTAGAACAGGTAAGTCTACATTCATAAAGAAGTTTATGGATATGATGGTTATACCTAATATTGATAATGCTTACAAGAAACAAAGAGCAAAAGATGAACTTCCACAAAGTGCCTCTGGAAAGACTATTCACACAACGGAACCTAAGTTTGTTCCAAACGAAGCGGTAGAAGTCAGCATAGAAGATGGCATTAAATTTAAGGTAAGAATGGTAGACTGTGTTGGCTACATTGTAAAAGGTGCAGCAGGCTACATAGAGGGTACTCAACCTAAAATGGTGACAACTCCTTGGTATGACTACGAAATACCTTTTGAAGAAGCGGCAGAATTAGGTACTAAAAAAGTTATAAACGAACATTCTACAATAGGTTTAATGATTACTACCGATGGCTCTATAACGGATATAGCTAGAGAAGAATATGTAGAAGCGGAGGAAAGAGTGGTTTCAGAACTTAAGGNAATCAACAAGCCTTTTATAATNGTACTTAATTCTTCAAAAGTTAATGATCCAGAAACTATAGCTTTAAAAGAGGAATTAGAAAAGAAATATGATGTTCCTGTAGAGCTACTTGATATTCTAAACCTAAATCAAGATGACATTACCACTGTTATGCATAGAGTATTAAAGGAGTTTCCAGTAAAGGAAATCAATATTGATATGCCTGAATGGATAGAAAAACTTGAAGCTAATCATTGGTTGAAGGTAAACTTTATAAACGTCATAAAAGATATGTGTAAAAACATAGAAAAGGTTAGAGACATAAGGGATTCAGTTAAGGGTTTTGAAGAAATAGAATTTCTTGAAAAGGGAATAGTTAGTGAAATGAATATGGGAGAAGGTACCGCTAGGATTGAGCTAGCTCCACAAAAGGCCATATTCTATAATATACTTAGCGAGGTTTGCGGTTGTAATTTGAAGGGAGAAACAGAACTTTTGTCTACAATGAAGGAGTTGCACAGGGCTAAAACAGAATATGACAAGATAGAAATAGCTCTTAAGGAAGTAAGGGAAACTGGCTATGGACTAGTAGCACCTCAGCTTACAGAAATGAAATTAGAGGAGCCGGAGATAGTTCGACAAGGTAACCGGTTCGGCGTAAAGTTAAAGGCCAGCGCTCCATCTTTGCATTTGATTAAGGCAGATATTGAAACAGAAATATCACCTATAATGGGTACAGAGAAGGAAAGTGAAGAANTGGTTAAATCATTATTGGAACAGTTTGAAAGTGATCCTTCTAAGATATGGCAGAGTAATATGTTTGGCAAATCCCTAGAGGTGCTAGTAAAAGAAGGGCTACAAAACAAATTGTTCAAGATGCCCGAGGATGTTCAAAGTAAGATTCAAAGAACACTACAGAAAATTATAAACGAAGGCAATGGAGGCCTAATTTGCATAATCCTATAACTTACTATTATTAAGTAGATTTGCTTTATAGGAACATTAGCTTCGAGAAGACAGGAGTGCTTCCTGCTTTCTTGGAGCGCTGTTTTACTAGTATATTGGAAGTATCGTAGGATCCTTTCGAGAACAGTTTCAATTTTAAGCTGGTAAAACTATTAAAAATAAATTTCAACCTTGATTTTCTAGCTACATATGATATAATTATCTACGTCGCCTGGGTATAGCGCAGATGGTAGCGTGCATGAATGGGGTTCATGAGGTCGCAGGTTCAAGTCCTGTTACCCAGACCAAGAAACTTGTGAGATGTTGATATATCAACATCTCACAAGTTTTTTCTACTTTAGGCTTTTTGGGGTTGAAATTTAATTTTAAATAATCGTCCTAATTTATTGCTGTGCCCATAATGCAGGAACAATTGGTGGGGCCCAGACTGATAAAGAAGTATGACTTTGAATGCACTTGTATGAAACACCTTTATAAGTAACTATATCACCACGTTGGTAAGAGGTATTAGCTGACCAACTAGTATTTTTTGAATTATTATCTGGAGTTGGGGAAGGAGTTGGTTTAGGTGCTGGTGTTGGATCAGGTGTTGGTTCAGGAGCAGGCTTTGGTGATGAATCCGATTTACCTCCACCATAATTCTTATATGTATCATAAACTTCCTTAGCATATTTTTCAGCATAGATAGTTCGTCCATATGAATCAGTAGCACCAGGGTACCAGTTGTCTCCACCATTATAGTGTAATAAACCATCATATATAGAACCGAATTTTTGAATCTTTGCGTCTAGGATCNTGGCTCCCATACGGACTTGATCTAAATAACTACTATGATCGTATGTATGTCCAAATCTAGATTTAAACTTTGAAGCGTTTCCAGCCCGAGTGTTTGGTTCAACTTGCATTAATCCATCTCCAGCAGAAGGACTTCCTCCATTTAAGCTTCTTCCAAAGCTGCTTTCTTTTTTCATAACAGCACAGAGCAAATATGCAAAGTCACCATCTTTGTTAAATTCCTTATCTACTTTAATGGCTAATTGCCATATATCTTCTGGGACTTCAGCAGGTTTATAGCTAGCTGCAGAAGTTTTGTTAGCATTGTAACCTAGAAACAAGGATATTCCTAAAATTAAGCTTAACATTAAAGTTATTGCTACTTTTGATTTCTTTCTATGAAAGAATTTCATGGCTTTCCTCCTTATTTGTAAATATTGGATCAGTAATAGGTTATTAATAACTTTCTGCTTTCCACCTCCTTAAAGGTTTTTTACTGATCTTCATTTATAAAAATACGATGTCCTCGTCTTTTTTAAGTGGGATTAATTAAGAAGAAATTGGTAACAATCTTTAAATAAAAAGTAAAGTCTGTAACCTATCAAGATTACAGACTTTAAAAAATGCATAAATATTTAATTTATATAGTTAAGAGGATTTACTGGTGTACCATTTACTCTTATTTCAAAGTGGCAATGAGGTCCAGTTGAATTGCCAGTGTTACCAACCTTGGCTATAACTTCACCTTTCTGCACTGAGCTACCTTTTTGTACTAGATTCTTTGAATTATGAGCATAATAGCTTTGGATGCCATTGCCGTGATCAATGATAACCAAGTTTCCATATCCGCCGTTCCAGCCACTGAAAGTAACCTTGCCAGATTGAAATGCCACTACCTTTGTCCCAGTGTTTGCAGCAATATCAATACCTTTATGTTGTCTTCCCCAACGCTTACCGAATTTTGAACTAATAGTACCTTGAGTAGGCATGATACCAGTGAAACTAACTTTTCCTCCACGGCTATAAGAAGCTGAAGCATATTGATTAGTATTCCTTTTAAATTCAGAAGAAGGGGATTTAACTTTCTCTACATCGGGAACAAAAATTTTTTCACCTATTTGCAGAGTTTCTGGAGATTTTATGTTGTTTACTACAAGTAATCTATCATAATCTGAGTCGTTTAACTGGGCTAGATCCCAGAGATTTTCACCAGCTTTCAGCTCGTAAATTAATCCATCGGAAGATGGGAACTGAAGTGCTTGTCCTACTTGCAGAATAGTTTTTGAAGTTATATTATTGGATGCAATTATAGTAGAAGTTTTTATATTATAAGTACTAGCTATTTCTTCTACTGTATCTCCTGCTTTTACAATGTGGGTTATAATCTCGTACCCTTTTTTATCAACTTTATTGGTTAAAAGGTTTTCAGTTGAATTTGAAACTAGTACACCTTTGTCACTGTCTTCAGACAAAGAAAAGGGTGAAATAGTATCTTCATCTTCCTTAACAGCTGTATCATGTGATAGTCTGTTAGAAGGTTCTAAAGCTTCTTTGTTTCCATTCTTTTGTTTATATGCTGCAAAAGATGTAAAAGTTAGAGTTGCAGTAATGATTAGAGCAGAATAATCAAATACCCATTTTTTCCTCTTTAGCATAAATGCCTCCTAATTTTACGCTTACGAAGGGGTGGTATAGCATATAGTTAACCACTTTAAATATTTCTTCGCTCCATATGATTAATGGATTCAGCAAAATTTGTCATATTTCAACTTTAACAGTATATCATAAATTACTACAATTTGTCCAGATTCTCACTAAAATATGACAAAAGTAATAGGTTACGCAGTAGCTATTTTTGCGTAACCCTTGCAATCATCAAACAAATAAGATTAAGTAATTAGCATCTTGTCATATAATTACTATTCTAGTTTTCATATTCTAGATAGAGTTTGCCAGTGGATCAGGAAGACTGTCAAGAAATTAGGTTCTTTCTATCACTGGCAAATTTTAAATTATTATACGATCCTTTAATTAATTTTTAGTCCCTGTTAGTGGACAAAAGTGCAGAAAATAGCAAAATTATGTGTAAAATATTAGACAAATAAATAAATAACTGCAAAAAAGTATAAAAAAATGTAGACAAACGTCTAAATTATGATATAATTATATTAAATATTGCAAATATACAACATACTTCTTTGTAAACGAATCCACACCTTATTGTACTACAAGTATGTCTTTGTTTGGTTCTATATTAAATTTGTATAGAAAATTTATAGAAAAATAAAAGGAGGAATATAAAATGAAAAAAATCTTAAAAGCAATGACATCTATGTTAGTAGCTGCTATGGTATTTTGTGTAGGAGGAGGAGCTGTTCCAGTAAAAGCTGCTGAAAAGGAAGTAAAGGTTTATGTAAAGAACACTCCAAACTGGGATGAAGTTAGCGTGTACTCATATAATCCTGAAGCATTTGGAGGTTGGCCTGGAACACTTATGACTAAAGAAGCAGATGACTGGTATAGCGTTACTGCGAAAGTTGACTCTGATACAATTAGTTTTGTAATTAATCAAAATGTTGATGNTGGAGAACAAACAGTAGACGTTAAAGATGTATCCTTAGAAACAGGTAAAGTTTGGATCGTAATTGGCGAAAAAGGCGAAAATGGACAATATGAAGCAACTGCTAAAACAGTAGCTGAAGCTGGATGGCCAGGAGCAGATGCAACAGAAGAACCTGCAGATGAAACTCCTGCAAATGAAGAAGATAAAGATGAAACACCAACAACTGGTGATACAACTCCAATTCTTCCAATAGCAGCAGTTGGTACTGTAGCATTATTAGCTTTAGGTGCTACTTCCCTTAAAAAGAAGAGTGTACAATAATAATTTAAATTGATTACTTATTAAAAACAACACCTCCATAAATATTAAAAAAGCAGACAAGCTTTTCATAATAATATGGAGGTGTTATTCTATATTTATTTACAATATTAAAATACCTATATTCAGAGGAGCTACATTATGATAAAAGTTAAAACAATACAAGTGGTTCGCATTATTTCAGCTCTTATATTTATTGGTTGTGCTCTATATATTGGTAATTATTATGTAGAACGTCATAAGTATCAAAAAGGTGTTGAGGAGCTATCAAAATTGGTTAATAATGCCAAGAATAATAAAGAAACAGATCTACCAAGTAATGAAGCTGATGATAAGAATCAAGGAGATACTAATAACAAAGAGGAGCAATCCTCTAACACAGAGAAGAAACCTGAAATATTAGCGGAATACATGGAGTTATACAAGATAAACCCTGATTTTATAGGATGGTTAACCATACCAAACACTATTATTAACTACCCTGTGGTTCAAGGTGGGGAAGAAGATTTTTATCTGGAACATGATTTTTATAAAAAACCAGATAAACGTGGCACTTTACTTTTGGATGAGGAATGTGATATATTAAAGCCTACTACTAACTTAATGATACATGGACATAATATGAAGGATGGAACGATGTTCAGTGCTTTAAGAAATTATAAAAAGAAGTCTTTTTATGATAAGAACAAAATTATTGAGTTTAATAGCATTTATGAAAAAGGTAAATATGAAATAGTAAGTGTTTTTCAGTCTAAGGTGTATTCAAAAAGAGATAAGGTCTTTAAATACTACCAATTTTACCATGCTTCATCAGAAGAAGAGTTTAATTACTTTTATGAAAATATTAAAAAAATTGCCCTATATGATACAGGAGTAGAAGCAAACTATGGAGATACTTTTATAACTCTCTCAACCTGTGACTATCATACCGATGATGGTAGATTAGCAGTAGTAGCAAAAAAGATAGAATAAAAATTAATTTTAAATATAAATTTCTCTATATAAGGAGTGTCAGCTATGGCTTTTTATTCAGATATTTCAAGTTATTATGACAAAATATTTCCAATATCAGAGGTGACCGTAGATTTTTTAAGAGAGAGTATAGGTAGGCCACCTAAAAAAGTTCTTGATGTAGCTTGTGGTACAGGAGGATATACTTTAGAGTTAGATAAACTAGGTTACAAGATAAAGGGAATAGATTTAGATAAGAAGATGATTGAAAAACTAAGTGAAAAAGTTAATAATGAGGGATGTAAAGTAAGGTTTTCCCAGGGCAATATGTTGACTTTAAGTAAAGAAGTTAACGGAGAGAAATTTGATGCAATATACAGTATAGGTAACTCCTTAGTTCATCTTAACAACTACCATGAAATTCAAAGTTTTTTTACTGATGTCAAAAAGCTACTGAATAGAAGTGGTGTCTTTATATTTCAAATTATAAATTATGATAGAATTCTTTCTAAAGCTCTTAAGTCTTTACCAACTATAGTCAATAAAGAAGTTCCTTTGAAATTTGAAAGGTTTTATGATTTAGATGAAAGTACGCAAAAAATTATATTTAAAACTATATTACATGTAGAAAATAAGAAAATTGAAAATCAAGTGTTTTTAACTCCTTTGAAGCATGATGATGGGCTATCTATGCTGAAAAATGCTGGATTTAGTGACATTAAAGTATATGGAGATTTCAAGAGAAGTAGTTTTGATAAAGATAATTCTTATGGATTTATTGTAGAAGCAAGATAATATGTTATTAATAAATAGGTTCCGCCAGACTAATATTTCCTGGCGGAATCTTTTTAATATAGGACAGAAGGCAGCATCCTAGTTTATTTTAATTCCAACAAAATTCTTTTAAAATTTCAAGGTTTTTTATCTTAAATGTAGACAGGTGAAAATCAATTACTCCCTCATCTCTTAACAGGCACATTTCTCTAGACATAGAAGGCCTGGATATATTTAAAAAACTGGCTAATTCATTTCTATTTAAAAGTAGAGTTATATTGGTATCGCCGGTTTTTTTATATTGATCCCATAAATAGGTGCAAATTTTACTGCGAATACTTTTAATTGAAAGGTATTCAACCTTTTTGTTAAGGAAGAAAGCTCTGTCTGATATTATTTTCATAAGATTTTGCATTGTTGTAATGTACCAAGTATTATTAACATCAGAGTTTCTTATAAGAGATGAATTATTAATAAGCAAAACCTTACAAGAAGCTTGGACCTTTACTGTCACTGGCCAGGTACTGTGACTTGAAAATATGAACATTTCCCCGAACAGATCTCCTTGTTTTGCCACATTCATAATAAATCCATCTCCCTGAGCATTTTCTTTTATAATAGTAGCTTCACCTTGCAAAACTATTCCAAAACATTGGATTATTTCTCCTGCAGATACAATGTATTGATTTTTACTATAATCATATATTTTAGATTTTGTATCTTTAAGCATTGATATAATATCTTCCTTTTTCATACCGTAAAATAAAGCTGACTTATTAAGTAGATTAATATAATTTTTCATCTATGGACACCAACCTTTTGTATCTGTAGATACTGAATTGTTCTAATAGTTATAATATAATGAAAGTGGAAGAAAAGCAAAGATAAATGTAAGAATATATATAAAGGAAGGGATAATAGTGATAAGAAATATAATTTTTATAGATGAAGAAAAATGTGTTGGATGTGGTCTATGTGCAAGTGGCTGCCATCAAGGAGCTCTAAAAGTAATAGATGGGAAAGCAAGACTTATATCAGAATCTTACTGTGATGGTTTAGGGAAGTGTATACCTAAATGCCCTACAGGAGCTCTTAAAGTAATTGAGAAGGATGTTGAAAAATTCTCAAGTAAACCACAAGAGGAAGATAAAAATCCTGTTAATAAAGCTTCAATAGGTTTTTCTTGTCCTTCTATTCAAGTAAGAGAATTTAAGAGAGATACTGTAGAAATTAAAGACAGGGAAGTTTACCAGGTGGATTCTCAATTAAGACAGTGGCCTTGCCAAATTAAACTTATGCCTATAAATGCTCCCTATTACCAAGGGGCAAGGTTATTAATCGCAGCAGATTGCACAGCTTATGCAAATGCAAATATACATAGTAAATTCATGAAAAATAGGATTACTATGATAGGATGTCCAAAGTTAGATAATGTAGATTATTCAGAAAAGTTAACTGAAATAATTAAAAATAATGATATTAAAAACATTGATGTACTCAGAATGAGTGTTCCGTGTTGTAGCGGTATAGAGAACGCAGTGAAAGAAGCTCTTATTAATAGCGGAAAGATGATACCTTGGAGAGTTGTTGTAATTTCAACAGATGGAGAGATAAGGGAATAGTTGTATAGAATCTATAGAGTAACTTAAGTCTGTAAAGTTATCTTCAAAGTGTTCCTTATAAACAAATAACTTATACACGGTCAAGAAGTTGGAAGAGTCCAAATTTAAAGACATGTATAAGTTATTTTTAAATTTGTAGTAAATAATAGAATTTTTTGATATAATTAGAATGTTACACAAATTGAAGGAAAAACTAATAAAATGGAACTTTCTGTTGAAGATAGGAGAGAATAATTAATGGAAAAACTGAAAATGAAGCAAATCTTAATAATTATAACATATACAGTTATACTCTATATGCTGCTTAACAATTTTGTAGCTTTAACTGGCGTTTTGGCAAATCTTTTTAAAATTATTCTACCATTTATTTATGGTTTTTGCTTTGCCTATATTTTGAATATTCCTTATACGTTTTTTAAAGACAAGATTTTTTCTAAGCTAGGAAAGGGAAAGGTAAGTTTTGATAATTGGAGAAATCCTCTTGCTTTAATAAGTACATATTTATCTGTAGTCTTATTTATTATTTTAATAATTTGGTTTGTCATTCCCCAATTGGTTAGCAGTATTAGCAGTTTGGTAAATCAAATTCCAGGGTTTTTGAAAGTCTTAGAAAATAGATTTAATATAATAATTCAAGATTTAAATATAGGATATTTATTGCAAACAGAATCTAATAGTAATTGGACTGATTTTTTACAGAAAGGTCTAACTATGTTCAGCACAATATTGCAAGGAATTGTTGCTTATATGTTGGGAATGAGCAGTAGTATATACAATTGGATCATAGGTTTAATTTTTTCTATATATATGCTTAGTAGTAAAGAAAGATTAATGAGCCAGCTGAAGAAAGTTATGAAGGCTTTTTTATCAAAGGAAGTTATGGAAACAATATTGGATATAGCTGTCCGTACAAATAATATATTTAAAGGATTCATAAGAGGCAGTATACTAGATTCCTTGCTAGTAGGTGTCCTTTGCTTTTTAGGTATGACCATACTGAATATTCCTAATGCATTATTGATAAGTGTAATCCAAGCTGTAACAAATATTATACCAGTTTTTGGACCGTTTATTGGTGCTGTTCCAAGTGCTTTTATTATTCTAATGGATGACCCTATTAAAGCTCTAATTTTTATAGTTTTTATAATTATACTTCAGCAAATAGATGGTAATATAATTCAACCTCGTATAGTAGGTGATAGTATTGGATTACCAGGGATCTGGGTTCTTCTTTCAATAGTGGTAGGAANTGGACTCTTTGGTTTTGTAGGNTTGATTGTGGGAGTTCCTGCAGTGGCAGTTTTCTATTCTATACTTAAAGAAAATATTAACAACCGTTTGAGTAAGATGAAAAAAGTAAAAAGCAAATAGTTTATTTGTCAAGGAGGTGGCTTAGTTGCCACCTTTTTATTTATGTAAGTTAAATACCTAGTTTAACAAATGTATTGCTGTCATAGAAAAGAAATATTTTAAAAACTCTATATTTGTAAATATATTATATGGAAATNTTAATAATATATGGTATAATATGGTTGATAACCTATCATAACTCTGAACAAAATAAAAGGTAAAATTTTTTTTAGGAAGTGATGAAAAGGATTTTTTAACTAATAATTAAGAAGAGTTGTGTAGGGTTAAAGGTATTATATTGTAAAGGTTGTATACAGCAGGTTNTGCAATCGTTTGCAAGGTAGAAGGAGGGAATCTATGAAAAGCATGAAAAAAATGAAAAGGCNGCTGAGTATTTTTATGACACTAGTTTTTTTAGCAACTTTAATTCATATTAGTGTAAAAGTTGCCAATGCAGCGGAAAACAATTTTCAAACCATTACAGTAACTGGCCAGAGTGTTACCTTTAGCTATCCGGCCAATGATGGAGAACGTGAAATANCAAGCTTATGGGTCAAAGGGAGCTTTAATGGTTGGAGTAATGTACCTTTAGAGAAAGATGGTGATGTATGGACGGTCACCGTAGATAATCTATCTGCTGGTACATATGAATACGGTTTTGTGGCCAATGACATTGGTAGTGGATGGATAGGTGATAAGTTTAATACATTTCCTAAGGCTGGTAATGGCAATCCACAATTTGCAATAGGAGGTCTGTCCTCAATTCAGCCATTTGATCCCCAATTAGTTATCGGTGAGGAAAAACAACTAAAAGCTGTGGGGGTAAAAGAGGACCTAACAACTGGAGTTCTTACAGATGGAGTAGTTTGGTCTGTGGCGGAAAATAGTAAGGATCTTGTTGAAATTAACGAAAAAGGTTTAGTAACTGCAAAAATTACAGATATACCAGAAGGTAAAGGTTATGTTAATGCTGAAGTTACTGCTGAGGTAAATGGTAGTAAGATAAGTAAAAAGTTATATGTGGTAAAGGAGAAAACAGTTAGTCCTGTAATAAACAGTGATGGTACAGCTACTTTTAATGTGCCATATGATGGAGATAAACTTTACTTAGTTGGAGATATTAATGGCTGGGACAATAAAGGTATAGAAATGAAAAAGGTTGCTGATGGACTATTTACTCATACTATGCCAATTACNCCAGGTAGACACTTGTACAAGTTTTTACCTACTTCCGGCAGCTGGGACGGGGAATTTCCTGATCCACTCAATGCTGAAAGAGATGGTGTTAATTCANTTCTTGTAATGCCTTCACCATGTGAAGTCCAAGTGAAGTATATTAGGAAAGATGGAGATTACACTGACTGGAACCTTTGGGTTTGGAGTACAGGAGTTAATGATGGTAGAGTGGACTTTACTGAAATTAAAGACGGAGCTGCAATAGCTCATGTTACTGTTACACCTACTACTAGAAATATTGGTTTTAAAGTAAGAAAAGGTGAGGATTGGAAGGTTGTAGATGTAAATGTTGATAGAAGTATTAGCATTGCAGAAGGGTCAGAAGTAACTAAGGCTATAGTAACAGAAGGAGAGTTAGATATATACACTCTTCCAACTATTACTGGACCAGTTTTAAGAGAAGGTAAGGCTAACTTCTATTATAGAGACATGAAACTATTTAGAGAAGGTAAAATGGACACAATAAAGTCTGTTAAGCTGAAGATAGATGGTAAAAGTCTTGATATGACTTATGACGAAAAAGATGAATTATTTAAGTATGAATATACACTTAATGAGGGAATAACTGAATATAAGTTTGAAGTAACTACTGCAGATGGCAATAGTAAAGAAGTAACAGATCATGCAAATACAGTAGATGGAAAGTCAATTATAGAATATAGAAATCCAAAGATTGATCTTTCTGCAACAATAACTCCGGATAAAGTAGACTACAATGACAATGCTGTAGTGAAAGTGAATTTTGATTCTGCAGAAGATATTAAGTTCCAAGAAGTCTATGTAGACCTAACTAGTGTTGGTGGAGCTGCTAAGGTAAATGTGGATCCAGAATTAATGGCATTAACTATCGCTATTAAGGATACAACTACTGCAGGTGATAAGAATATTCCTCTTATAGCTATTGACCAATATGGAAATGAACATAAAGGTAACATTAAGCTAACGGTGAAAACTAGACAAAGTATAGGTGAGGATGACTTTGATTGGGATGAAGCCAGAATTTATTTTATAGTTACAGACAGATTTAATAACGGTGATCCTTCTAATGATGATCCAAACGGTGAAAACTATAATAAAAATCATTTAGAAAGTTATCATGGGGGAGATATTAAAGGTATAACTGAAAAATTAGATTACTTAGATGACCTTGGTATAAATACAATTTGGATAACTCCAATAGTAGATAATATTGATTTTAACTTGGCTTCTAACTGGGATGTAGCTGATGATTTAAAAAGTCAGTATGCATATCACGGATATTGGGCTAAAAATTTTGAAGCTATGGATGAGCATTTAGGTAGCATAGAGGATTTAAAGGAATTGATTGATGAGGCACATGATAGAGGTATAAAAATCATGGTTGACGTAGTCCTTAATCATGCCGGCTATGGTATGCATCCTAATGAAACTATAAATATAAAGAACTTCCCTACAGCAGAGGAAAAAGCTAAGTTTGAGGGAATGTTCAGGGAAAGAGGAACTACAGATACAGTAAAAGGAGAATTATCTGGTTTACCAGATTTTCTAACTGAGAACCCTGAGGTTAGGGCTAAGCTTATTGAGTGGCAAACTAGCTGGCTGGAAAGAGCAAAAACTGAAAAGGGTAATACAATAGACTATTTTAGGGTAGATACTACAAAGCATGTAGAATCTACTACCTGGAAGGCTTTCAAAAATAGATTAACAGAATTAAATCCAACCTTTAAAATGATAGGTGAAAACTATGGAGCATCTATAGAAAGTCATGGTGGTCAACTAGGTTCAGGACAGTTCGATTCTTTATTAGACTTCAGTTTCAAAGATATTGCTAAAGATTTTATCGCAGGCAATATTGATAGTGCTATAGATAGAACTTTAGAGAGAGAAAAACTAATGGATAACACAGCAACAGTGGGTAATTTCTTAAGCAGTCATGATGAAAATGGATTCCTTTGGACCTTAGATAAGGAAGGTAATAATAACGGAGTTTATGATAAAGAAGAAATTGATAAATTTAAATTGGCGGTATCCCTACAAATGACTTCAAAAGGACAGCCTGTAGTTTATTATGGAGAAGAGCTAGGTGCCTCAGGCAGACAGTCTGGAAATATGTCGGCAGGAGAATTTAGCGAAAACAGATATGACATGCCCTGGGAAAGAGTGAATGACGCCAAATACAATCATATATTGGAGCATTATAAGGCATTATTGTCAGTGAGAGATAAGTATTCTCATGTATTCTCTAAGGGTACTAGTGAAAAGTTAGCTGGAGGAAATGAAGACAAGTTTGTGATTATAGGTAAGACTTATGAGAATACTGAGTTATTAGTTGCTATTAATCAAGATGTAGAAGCTTTTGATATTACTTTTGGAACAGGCCTAGAGGAAGGAACTGTTTTAGTAGATGAATATAGGGGAGAAAGCTACACAATAGATAAAGATGGAAATTGCACTTTTACCTTACCATCTATTGAGGATGGTGGTACATCAATATTAGCTGTAGAATTATCTGAAGAAGATGAAGATAAGGATGATAATGACGATGTGGATGACAAGGATGATCAAGATTCAGATAATGATAAAGATGAAACTGATAAAGATGGAAGCAATAGCAAGGATGAGGAAAAAGGAAATAGTGGCAAAATAGACCCAGACAACTTTGATAAGCTGCCTAAGACCGGAGGAATGCCTATATTTGATTTGTTAGCTATTGGTGTGCTTCTTGTAGTAGCCGGTGCATTGCTAATGAGGAAAAAAAGCAAAAAGGTATAAATTATAGAAAGATAGTGGCGTAGCCGCTATCTTTTTATTAGATAAAAAACACTCTATGGATATCTTAATATAGGAATCCATAGAGCTAGTATTTACTTATTCAACCTGAAGATATGTAATAATCCCTTTGGCAATGGCTGTAGCAAACTTATCTTGGTATGCGCTGTTGTTAAGGATTGCTTCATCTTCAGCATTACTTATGTATCCGAGCTCGACTAAGATAGATGGAGCTATTGAAGAACGGAGAACTAAGAAATCATTAGATTTTATCCCTCTATCTGGCATCTTTACTGCCTTAACTAATTCTGCCTGCACCTTCTCAGCTAATATTTTACCACTAGTACTAGCTGGATGGTAATATGTTTCTGTACCTCGAGCGTCCTCATATTCTGAGCTGTTCAAATGTATACTTATAAAAAGATCAGCAGAATTATCGTTAGCAACATTTGCTCTAGCTATAAGATCCTTATTTATGTTTGTAGAAAAAACAGTATCATCTTTTCTAGTATAAATAACATTTAAACCTTTATTTTTAAGAACCTTACCTAATTTTAGAGCTACAGCTAAGGTTATATCTTTTTCTAAAGTGCCGCTGGGCCCAACAGAACCAGGATCGTAATCCCCGTGACCTGGATCTAATACGATAGTAAAATTTTCTTCTATAGGAGGAATATCATTTGTTTTGTCTTTATCTTTAGGAGCTATGTTTGAACTACCTTCGTTTTTAGTATCAGTGTTTTTTTTGGAGTTATCACTTGAATTTGACGGTGTATTTTTTTGGGAATCGTCATGGTTGCTTGTCTCAGTTGAAGCAGCTACTAATTTTTTGGGACTTGCCTCTGTAGGTGTTTCTATTTTGTTTATAAATGCTACTGCAACTAAAAAGAAAATCAAACTAAAAACAGTAGATATAAAGTTGCGTTTTTTATTCATAAGTTTATTTTATCCCCCTAACTCTATTGTAAGCGTACTCATTGTTTAATGGATAAATCGTTTACTGTTATTATAACACAAAAATAGGATAAATGAACACCTATACCAAAAATAAATATTTTATTTATATGGAGCAAATTTATTTTCGCTTATGTAAAGATAGAAAAGATTATTAGTTTACTTATTTCAACTCCAGTGTTAAAATAAAAAGATAGTTGGACATAGAGTCTTAATTGGTGGGAATACAAGGAGGAATTATGGAAGGCAACTTAAATTATTGGAAAAAGGGACTTGGAGACGGTATACCTGTTGCATTAGGTTACTTGGCAGTATCATTTACCTTTGGCATAGCTGCAAAGGAAGCAGGAATTAGTGTTTTTCAAGCTGTAATCATGTCCGCTACAAATCTTACTTCTGCAGGGCAATTTGCGGCTCTTGCTTTGATTAGGGCTTCTTCAGGGTATTTGGAAATGGCGATGACCCAGCTTATTATTAATTTAAGATATAGTCTAATGTCTTGTTTCTTATCTCAAAAAATAAGCAAAAAGACAAGATTCATACATCGATTTTTTATTGCTTCTGGCGTTACAGATGAGATATTTGGTATTTCTACTAATGTTAAAGGAAAGCTAAATCCTTATTATACATATGGAGTAATTAGTGTGGCTGTACCAGGATGGGTCCTTGGCACTTTTTTGGGTGCACTATCAGGCAATCTACTGCCAGGGCGAGTTCTTAGTGCCTTAGGGGTAGCTCTTTATGGTATGTTTCTAGCCATTATTATTCCACCAGCTAAAGATAATAAAATTATATCTGGAATCATATTGGTATCAATGGTACTAAGTCTAATGTTTACACAACTACCCTTATTAAATAAAATAACGCCAGGCTTTAGGATTATAATTTTAACATTGCTAATTGCAGGTGTAGCTGCAATTTTGTTTCCAGTAAAGGAGGGATAAGATAATGAATCCTAATGTATACCTTTATATTTTGGTTATGGCAGTGGTAACTTATCTAATTAGATTACTTCCCCTTGCTTTTATACAAAAAGAAATAAAAAATACTACAATTCGTTCTTTTTTATACTATGTACCTTATGTAACTTTAGCTGTGATGACTTTTCCTGCAATTTTAACTGCAACAAGCAATCAGTGGACGGGATTTATTGCCTTTATAACCGCTATAGTTTTGGCTTATAGAGGATGTAGTTTGTTTAAGGTTTCTATTACTGCTTGTGCGGTAGTTTTTATATTAGAGCTATTTTTATAATTTGATGGAAATAATTTCACAATCACTAATTAACATGTTAGTTAATAAATGTTATAATTTATATATGGGATATTTAATTGTGATAAAATATTCTGGCATAGCATAATAGATAGCAAGAAATAAAAACATAAAAATGCGAGGTAATTTGTTATGTTATATGATTTTGGAAAGTCATTAAAAATTAAAAATTTAAAAGATAAAGATTCTATTTTTAAGTGTGAAGTAAACGTTATAATTATGGATAAGGTTGGTCGGTTATTACTTAGATATGTTGCGGAAGATGATAAATGGACATTACCTGGAGGCTGTTTAAAAATAGGGCAATTACTTGAGGATGTTGCTAAAGCTGAAACTTATGAACAAGTAGGATTAAGATGTAGAAATTTAAAAGTGTTTAGTATTTATTTAAACTGCAATTCCTATTATGAAAATAATGTCTATGATATTAAACTAGTATATGTATGCAAGGATATTTCTGGACAGCTTGTATACGATAAAGCCCAAGGAAAAGTCTCACTATTTTTTGATATAAAACGTATGCCAGGAAAGACTAGTCCCTTTTTAAGAAAAGTTATTGATGATCTAATATTGAGACAGGAGGAAGTGGCATCGTGGTAGAGGGAATTTAGTGTGACTTTTTTTCTTATATCATATAATATATAATTAGGTCCTTTAATAAGAAATTCTTGAAGGTGTGTGCTATGAGTGAAGTTTTTAACCAAATACTATCTTTATTCTTAATTATTTCAGTGGGTTTCTACGGCAGAAAAAGAAAAATAATAGATGCTAATTTAACCAATGGATTATCTAGAATGCTTCTTGAAATAACAACTCCTCTACTTATTATTTCTTCATTCAATTTTGACGGAAGTTCTGATCTAGCTGGAAATACCATTAAAGCATTTCTTTATGGAATGATTATTTTTATTATTACTCCATTAATGGTAAAGCCATTCCTTGTAAAAATAGAAAGAGGGAAAAGAAAGGTATTACAATTTGCACTAGTGTTTTCAAATTGTGGATTTATGGGACTTCCTTTGACAGCTGCAGTATTAGGAGAGGAAGCAGTTATTTATGCATCTATATTTAATATGTGCTTTAATATATTCATTTGGACTTATGGGGTTAGGCTTTTTAGTGATACTACAGACTTTAAGGATTTTAAAAAACTTTTAGGAAATCCAGGAATAATTTCTGTCCTTATAGGCTTACTAATAAGCCTATTTTCTATTCAATTACCATCAACTTTAAATGAGACAATAGTTATTGTAGGACGCCTTACTACTCCAATATCTATGATTATTATCGGTAGTTTGCTTGCAACCATAGATTTTAAAGCTGTATTTAGAGATAAGAGTATTTACTATGCTTCCTTTATTAAGCTAATTTTAATTCCTACAGTACTATATTGGATTTCACTTTTGCTTTCTGACAATTCTCTGCTGATGAAAACCTATATCTTAATTCAAGCTATGCCAGCTGGAGCAACAACATCTCTTTTCGCTGAAAGATTCAATAGGGAAAAAGAATACTCTGCTCTTATAGTTTCATTCAGCACATTACTCTCCATTATTACAATACCTATAATTGTTACTCTNATTTTATAAGAGGAGTTTAAAATTAACTTCTCCTAAGTTNAAATAAGAGATTTACTAATAAAAAACTTAAGAATTTTCATAAAAAATATCAAAAGTTGTTGAAAAAATAGAGGGAAAGTAGAATTAAAGTAGAATATATAAAATATTGAAATAATTTTATAGTTTAGTAATGGAGGTAATAGTAATGTCAGAAAATCTAACAAAAATTCTTATATGCGATGATTCCATATTAATGAGAAAAAAACTAAGAGAAAGTTTAAATTCATGTGGTTCCTTTGAAATATTAGAAGCCACTGATGGAGAAAAGGCAGTAAAAATTTATAAGGAAGAAAAACCTGCCTTGGTATTTATGGATATAGTAATGCCTGTAAAGGATGGTATAACAGCAGTTTCAGAAATAAAGGAATTTGATAAAAAAGCAAAGGTAGTTATGGCTTCCTCTTCTGGTACAAAAGAACATTTAAAGAAAGCTATTAAGGCAGGTGCCTTTGAATTCATACAAAAGCCTTGGGAACAAGAGCAAATTACTAGAATAGTTAAGAACTTAGATAGGAAAGGGGAATAATTCGTGTTTACTCAATATTTTGGTCAATATTTGTTAAATAAAAATTACTTAACTCCTCAGCAGTTACATGAGGCATTAGAAGTTCAGAAAGAAACAAGATTAAAATTAGGAGTATTAGCAGTAAACGCTGGCTATATGACAGCTGATCAGGCTGATGAAGTTAATGAATCTCAAAAGAAAATTGACAAAAGATTTGGTGAATTAGCTGTAGATATGGGATATTTAAAAGAGGAACAAGTTGAAGAATTATTATCCTCACAAAAATTTGGACATCTTTTATTAGGTCAAGCTCTTGTAGATAAGGGCTATATGACTCTACAAGAATTTGAAAAATCTATTAATGAATATAAAAAAGATTATAGCATTTCTGATGAGGAATTCGATGCCATTCAAAGAGATGATGTAGAAAAAATGATAAATAGATTAATAAAAATAGAAGCAAGTAAAGATGAAGAATTGCTTAAGAGTTATCTAGCACTTTTTGCAAGAAACTTAATTAGATTTATAGATACGGAAGTTATAGTATCTGATGTTGTTAAACTAGAAGAATACAATTGTAAATTTGTTGCTAAGCAGAGTGTTGAAGGAGAAATAGCTCTAACTACTTATATTGAAGCAGAAGAGGATTCATTTATTAAATTCGCTTCCAAATTTGCAGAAGAAGAATTGACTGCTGTAGATGAAATGGCAGAAGCTTCAGTTGGTGAATTTTTAAATTTACATAATGGAATTTTCATTGTAAACATGTCTAATAGTGGTGTTGAGCTAGAATTGACTCCACAAGAAGTATATAGCAATTTAAGATTAGAGAATATTTACAAGGTATCTATAGGTTTATCCTTCGGTGAAATTAATTTGTTAATTAGTGAATAGTAGTATAGATGAATTATAAAGAAAGAATAATAAAAGATTATTGACCTGTAATAAGTCAATAATCTTTTATTTAATTTTTATTCAAATAAATTATGTTAATTTGAGGTCTTGCAAAAAACCTAATAGGTATGCAGCAAGCTACATTACCAATGCCATTTGATACTAAAACCTTTGTGCGAGGTGCTTTTATAAGGCCTGTCCTATATTTCTGACCATATATGGAAGGGATAAAGGGCGCCCATAGTCCGAAGATAGTTCCTTGTCCACCGTGAGTGTGACCGCTTAAGACTAAGTCAATCTTACCTGTTTTTATTTCCTCGGCGTAATCAGGATTGTGGGATAATAAAATGACAAACTCTTTCTTTACATCTTTAATTATTGGAGTAATATCAGGAGTATCCCTCCAAAAGTCTCCTACACCACCAATTCGTATTCTATTGATACCAATGCTCAGCCAAATAGCCCTATTGTTAAGACAAGTGATACCAGCCTCTTTCATAGCTGATATAATTTCTTTTGGATCTGCCCCATGATCATGGTTTCCTAATACACCATAAACACCATGTTTTGACTTAAATTTTTTTAGCTCACTAAAAAGGGAAGAAATATATTTTTTTTGATCGACATAATCGCCACCAAGTAAAATTATATCTGGATTTTGATCATTTATTCGTTTTACCAGTGCTTGCACTCTGGCTTTGGAATAGACTACACCGTGATGAATATCAGATATGAATAAAATCTTAAAATTTTTAAAATTTCCAGGGATTTTATCATTTGTAATATAAGTCTTTTTTTCTTCTACTAGGTAAGGTTCTATAAATCCATAAATTAAGCAAATTAGCGCTGGTATAATAACGTAATAGCTACCTATGTAGCAAAGAAATAGAAAAATACAACTAAGAAATAGTATTTTTATTAATAGGATTAATCTTGCTTTTTTCATTTTTATCTCCTAAAAGTTTATTATAAGTTTATTTTATCATAAATAAACAAAAACTATAGACACTAGAAGAATTTTTGATAAATTGAAATCTTCCATCCCCAATANGGGGATGGAAGTAGAATCCGTAGCTATGCTGAAGGTGGAGTTTAAGCTTTAACTACCTCAAAGTTATCCTCTATAAGTAGCCAATTTTGTGGGAAGGCAAGACCTAACTTCCAGTAGCTAACACCACGTAAAACTAATTCTTTAACTAAATCGAATTTTGCCTGTATAGANCGTGCATCTTCAAACCAAACTTCATGCTCTTTTCCCTCGTCGTCTCTGTAAGTGAAAAATGGGGCTTGAGCCTTGCTGTCATAGCTGATGGCTACATTATTGTCGGCTGCCAATTGAATAGCCTGTTGAGGACTAATAGCTTTTGCGTATTCTCCGCCAGGTACAAAGGGTAGAGTCCAGTCGTATCCATATAAGTTTTGGCCCATCATTATTTTAGAAGCTGGCATTTCAGTTAGTGCATATTCGATTACTTCTCTTACCGGTCCTATTGGAGAAACAGCCATTGGAGGACCGCCACTGTATCCCCATTCATATGTCATTAGCACTACAAAATCTGCAATTTCTCCATGGGCCTTATAATCATGAGCCTCATACCATGGACCAGCTTGGGTTGCGCTAGTTTTAGGTGCCAAGGCTGTAGACATTAATAAACCTTCTGCAGATAATCTTCTTTTAGCCTTTCTGAGGAAGTTATTATAATTTTCTCTCAATTCAGGTGGCAAAAACTCCATATCAAAGTGTATATCGCTAAAGTTATATTGTCTAGCAATAGAAATTATATTGTCTAGTAGCCTATTTTGTATTTGTTCATTAGTTAATATTATTCTACCTAATTCTGCACTAAATTGACCTTCTTCTAGATTAGTTACTACCATCATCAATGTTGCATTATTGTTTCTAGCTATGGTAGNAAAATTGTTTAATGGTGGAGCTTTTAGTGAACCGTCCCTTTGAATTTGATAGCTAAAGGGAGCTAAGTAAGTTAAATAGGGTGCTGATCTTCTGCTTGCTTCTTCTAGAGCTGCTGTAACAGTGCCACCTAATGGTTCTACATAAGCATTAATTTCGGCCTTTCTTTTAGGACCTGGTGGAATATATAATCTTTGACCAATTTGTAATGGTTGGTTAAGAGGGATTCTGTTGATTTCTGCAAGTCTTTGGTAGCTTACTCCATAAATACGTCCAATGCTGTATAAACTATCTCCTGGTTGAACCCAATGATAGTTTCCAATGATCGGTATCACTAATGTTTGTCCCACTACTAATTGATTGGGATTTGTTACTTCATTTGCGCCTACGATTGACGCAACTGTAGTATTGTATAATCGAGCAATTTGAAAAATTGATTGACCTGGTTCAACGANGTGAATCTGCATAGCATCTCCTTCTATATATAAAACTTACCTATATCAGTATATGATATAGGTAGAGAAAGGTATTAATTAATATATTACTTATCTGTTACATAAATAAANATTTTTTGTTTAACTGGTTATTAATGTATAATAAAAATATAAGTAAAGCTAAGGTATATATTCCATTGAAGGAGTGATTAATATTGGTGGAGATACTAGCACTGAGCAAATCTTTTAAGAACACTAAAGGAAAAAAAGCTAAAACTATAAAAGCAGTAGATAATGTTAGTTTTAAGGTGGAGGAAGGAGAAATTGTGGGCTTGCTTGGAGAAAATGGAGCAGGTAAAACCACTACTTTAAGAATGATAGCTACTATGCTTAAACCAACTGGGGGCACTNCTAAAGTAAATGGTTATGATATTGTGAAAGACCAAAATAAGGTTAGGGGAGAAATAGGCATACTTTTTGGTGGAGAAGTGGGATTATACGATAGGCTAACTGTTAGGGAAAATATAAAATATTTCGCTGAACTTAATGGTATGGGTCATGAAGAAACTGCAGAGAGTATTGATGAACTAGTAGAGATGTTAGATATGAAGGAATATATAGACAGGAGAGTGGGGAAGTTCTCCAGAGGCATGAAACAGAAAGTTGCCATTGCTAGATCTATTGTTCATAAACCTTCTGTTATGCTTTTTGATGAGCCTACAGCGGGGNTAGATGTTACAGCAGCAAGGATTGTACAAGATTTTATAAAAAAGTGTAAGCTAGATAATAAGGCTATAGTCTTTTCTAGTCACAGCATGTCTGAAGTAGAAAGAATATGTGATAGGATTATCATTATTCATAAAGGTAAAATAGTTGAAGAGGGCACCGTTCAGGAACTTAAGAAAAAGCATAATAATGAAAATGTTGCCACTATTACTGATAATATATAGTATAGCAGGTCCCATGGGAGCTGCAGTAGATTTAGGAGCTGGTGAAAAGGAGAGAGGAACCCTTGAACCCTTATTAACTACGCAAGCAGGAAGATTATCATTGCTATGGGGGAAGTTTTTTGCCATAACAGTTATGGGACTTATCAGTACCATATCTTCTTTAATAGGTCTATATATAGCTATGAAACAGGATAATGGCCTTTTTCATGGCGGTGCAGCCAGTCTTGGTATAAAAACTATATTACTTATAGGCTTAATAACATTATTATTAACAATGCTATTTGGTGCATTAGAGCTAGCTATAAGTATATTTGCCCGATCTTTTAAAGAAGCACAAACATATATTTCTCCTCTTATGATAATGGCTTTTGTTCCAACTTATGCAACATATATGATGGATGCTAAAAATATAGAAGACTTTTATTTTCATATTCCTTTAGCAAACGTATCTTGTATAATAAAGAACTTATATCAGGTATATATAACTACACCCATATTGGAACAACTTTTGGCTGGATAACAGTATATATAGTTACTTCTATACTATTCGCAAGATATATGTTTAGTAGAGAAGAGGTAATTTTTAGAACGTAAGAGGATATAGCTATTGAGAGTATTAATAGCAAAAACTTTGTAAATAGCCCAGAGGTACATGATCTCTGGGCTTGTTTCAGTGGAATCACTTTTTCCTCTGATAATGTAACAAAAAACGACAATAAATCATAATATGAATTATATAAACTAAAAGCAATTGATAGTAATAAACTATTGGATAAATTTCAAAAGAAGGAGAGAGGATTAGTGTCAAAGTCTTTTTCTAAGTTTTGCCGAAAATGTGATGACTGTTGTTGCAATATCTGGAAGTGTTGTTGCAAATGCGATTGCTGTGATTGTTGCGATTGTTGTTGCGACTGGAAATCCTGTGACTGTCCTAAATTTGATAAGAAGAAATTAGATTGTAAGGTGCCTATATTAATAATACTCTTACTTTTAATTTTATTACTTTGTAAAGACGATAAAAGTTATTCGTGCTAGTTAATAAGATATAAGTAAGCCAAGTTTTTTTATATTTTTATATTCACTGAGGCGGTTTTTTAACAATGGCCGCCTCTTTTTTAAATATACTGGTCAGCAAAATTATAAATATTTGTTAAAGCTTTAAGAGATAAAAGCCCTATGGTTGTCTATTACACTAGTAAAGAAATCAGCCTCAACTTCGTAAATACTCCTGTATTGAATAGGGAAGGTCATTATTATACCTTGCCATACCAAAGTCGATAAGATAAACTTGGTTTTTATCTAGAACTACATTGGGGATTCTAATATCTCTATGAACTATATTTATATTATGAATGTGCTTCAAAATATCTATAAGTTGTTTAGCTATGGAATAAATTTCATTTCGGCTAAAGCTATATTTATCTTTAAAAATTAATTCTTCAATGGTTTTCCCTGATTTGTATTCTAAAATATGGGCATGGATATTTCTATTGATGATAGTGTCGATAATTTTAGGAATAGATGGATGTTTAATAGAAGACAGAATTTCTTTTTCTAGAAAAAAATTATCCATCTTACCTTTAAGAAGGGTAGGGCGGAATAATTTAAGAACATAGTAATTATTAGATGATGTAATCAAGTAGCATTTACTAAAACGACCTGCCCCAATATATCTAACAAAGGAATACTTACTTGGCAAAGGAATTTGTGAAGATATTAAATTTTTTATAAAGGAAATCATGAATGGAATCCTTTGAATGGCTTTCTACGATACTTGCCAAATAGATATCGCTTTTTCTTGGTAGGAGAAAAGGAGCGAAACATATTAATTATATGGTAAAAAGGACCTAAGCGTTTATAATATTTGCTACCTAAATTTTTTCTATATGGTGCTTTTTATTTGACCAGCTTATAGAATATTTCATTTATAATAGGGCCTCCTTTATCTTAAATTGACCATCAGTAGGTTATTATAAATTATGATAATTTTAAGGTAAATATGATTAGCCCAGGTGGGTATATAGACTATTAAATAGAATATAGTTAGTAGACATGTAAATTTTCATGACAGTGTTAAATTATAAAAGAGAGTAGTTGGAATGGTGGGAAAGAAACTACTCTCTTTTTATATAAAAGGAACATTTTAAATTATAGACCGATTATGAAAATTTTATACAGCAATTATAAATATTTTTTTTAAATTATAAATATCAAATTTTAATATTTAAGTTTTTATAAATTCATATGTTCTAAAGTAACACTTATCATATGTTGCATTCTTTCTAAATCTAGAAGTAAAAGATCACGTCCTTTTTCAGTTATAACATAAACCTTTCGACGGTTATCTTCCTTTTTTACGAACTCAATTAAGTTTAATTTTAATAGATTTTCAATAGCACCATAGAGAGTACCAGCTGCTATTTTAACCTGATGATTACTTAGTTCCTCCACTTTTTGCATAATTGCATAACCATGTGCAGGTTTGAAAAGTGCTAGTAGGATATAAAATGTTGTTTCTGTTAAAGGCAAATTTTTGTTCCTATTCATAAGAAAAGATCCTCCAATAAATAAATTATATATAGTACAATAAGTAGTTTAACTGCATAGTTAAACTATATAGTCTTATTGTATAAAGCTTAACGATATATGTCAATATAATAAAGAGGACTTTCTCAAGAAGAGCTAATCTTTTATTTGATGGAGGCTAGTAACGAAGTATATTGTCAGTAGAAACAATATATGTAAGGATATAACTTTGTGATATAATAAAATATGCATCTAATAAATACAAACTAAAAACGGGGGAGAGGTATATGAGAAAAAAAGTTACCAAGCTTATCCTAGTACTAATTGGGGTTTTTCTGACTATAAACACAGGTATAAGTACTAAGGCTCAAAAAACTTATAAAGTAAAGGTGGAAAAAGAGATTGGTTTTGACAACACCTATAAAATAGGTTACGCTACGCCAATAAGCCTTACTATAAAAAATCAAGGAAAGAACATTAATGGTGAAGTAGAAGTACAGGTTCCAAGTTCACCTGGAAAATACATGAGTTATGTTAGAAAATTAAGTTTGGAAAAAGACGGGGAGAAAAGAGTGGTTATTAATGTTCCAGTAAGTTATTACAGGGGAAAGTACAAAATAGTAATTACTAGCGAAAAAAATATTGTATACGAAAGTGAAATTAAATTTAACTACACAAATAATAATGTCACTCAATTTATTGGTGTCTTAAGTGATGATTATGAGAGTTTGACTTACATAAATAAAATGCCAGTAGCTAGCGGAATGAGCACTGTAACTAAAATTATTAAATTAACGGAAGAAAACTTTCCAGATGATATCTTTGTATTAAAGGCCTTTAATTTGCTGGTGATTAACAATTTTGATACTACTAAATTGAGTAAAAACCAATATGATGTATTGAAACAATGGGTAGCAGATGGAGGAACTCTCTTAATTGGTACTGGTGCTAACCATAAAAAAACTTTAGGACTATTTAAAGATAATTTTATAGAAGGTGATGTAGGGGGAAGTAAGATTATTAGTACATCACTTATATCTGAAATGGCTACTAATGGTGATAGCAAAACAGAAGTTAATATAGAAACATTACAAGTAAGAATAAAAGGTTCAATACCAGTAATTCAGGATAAAGGTGAAGTTCTAATGCAAACAATCGAAAGTGGCAGAGGCTATATAGGGATTGCTTCTTTTGATTTTGGACAATCTCCTCTGGCAGGTTGGAGTAACAACACAAATTTTGCAGAAAAACTAATCATTACAGTTAATCCCAATATAATACACATGGATAATATAGATAGTATTAGGCAGTCAAATAAAGGCGACGATTATTATCAGCTAAAAAGTATTCTAAATAATTTTGTAGAAATGGCCACAAATAATAGACCTACTTTTTACTTAATTCTATTTATTTATGTGCTAGTGGTAGCCCCTTTAAATTACTTTGCATTAAAAAAGTTAGATAAAAGGGGATTAATGTGGGCTACTGTGCCTTTAATATCTGTACTTTTTAGCGTATTTGTCTATTTATCTGGCTTTGGCAGTAGGCTACCTACCGTAACTACTAATATGCTCTCTATACACAACATGGATTCTCAGGGGAAATCAACTGTTTCAAGTTATGCTGCAATATTTACTCCTCAAAAATCAAAATTAAGAATTGAAACTGAAGATGGGGATAGAATTTTTCCTATAACGGACAGTTATTTTTTTAATGATGATTCCATAACAAAAGAAGACTTGGAAGCAAGAATTATAAGTGATGGTAATAATGGAATTGAATATGTTAATTCTAGTATCTTGCAACCTAAAATATTAGAAATTCAAAGCAAAGAATCAAATATAGGAAAAATAGACGCAACTATAAATTTTAAAAGTGGAGATTTGGAGGGAACAATAGTGAACTCTACAAATTTAGATTTAGAAGAGTGTTTTTTAGTTACCTCTAGTAAGTATTATGACCTTGGTTCTATGGACAAAGGGGCCAGTAGAAATTTAGAAGAATCAAAGAACTATTCCCATGGCGGTGATATGTATCAGTTTGTAGATATGGTATATGGATATCATTATTCACAATATTCATCTCATGGGTCAGAAAGAGAAAAGCTAGAGACAATAGATAAGAACCATAGAAATTCAATATTTCACATGGTTTTTAACCAATGGCAAATTAAGCCTGTAGAAAATGCAATTTTTATTGGAATCACAAAAAACTCCTCAATAAAGCCGTTGATTGTTAACGGGAAGACTAGCAGAACAAATGAAAGAAACCTTCTAATAATGTCTATTGATCTTAACTTTCAAGAAGGTGACATTATATATTATCCAAAAGGGTTTTTACCCTATAGCATTTGGGAAAATAGAGGCTTGAATTATGACGGCAATATTAAAGCTTTAACTGGTAGTGGTTATACAGAAATAGCATATACAGTAGCGGAAAATGTTATCATTTCCGATATAGAAATTGAAATGAGCGGTCATGCTAATGGTTCAACTCCAGTAGAATTCTTTATATTTAATAATAGTACAAATAATTATGAGACAATAAGCAGCCTAAATATTAGTGGAGAAGATGTAAGCAAATATTGTGATATTCATAATCAAATTAGACTAAAAGTTGAAATGAAAGATGGCTATTGTGAAATACCACAGCTTGGGGTTAAGGGGAAGGTGAAATAATGTTAAGAATAGAGAATTTATATAAAAATTATGGTAAGTTTCGTGCGGTAAATAATTTAAATCTTCAAGTTCCTGATGGCGAAATTTTTGGATTTGTAGGTCCTAACGGAGCGGGAAAAACTACAACAATGAAAATTATATGCGGTCTCCTAGCTGCAACTTCGGGAAGAGTATTTATTGATGATATTAACATAATAGATAGACCAAAAGCTTTGAAGAGTAAAATTGGATATATGCCTGACTTTTTTGGTGTTTATGATGATTTAAAAGTTACAGAATATCTTGAGTTCTATGCTTCAATTTATAATATAAATGGTAAAAATCGTAAGAAAGTATGCAATGATCTTTTAGAGCTGGTGGATTTAACAGATAAAAAAGATTTTTATGTTGATAGTCTTTCAAGAGGTATGAAGCAAAGACTTTGCTTAGCAAGGAGTCTAGTACATAATCCTGATTATTTGGTGTTGGACGAACCAGCTTCTGGAATGGATCCTAGGGCAAGAGTAGAGATGAAAGAGATTTTAAGGACTTTAAGAGATATGGGGAAAACTATAATAATAAGTTCCCATATACTTTCAGAACTGTCTGAGATGTGTACCAGTATAGTAATAATTGAAAAAGGTCAAGCGGTAATGAGCGGTACTGTTGAGGATATAGTTAAAAAAGTATATCATTCTCGAACTATTAGAGTTAAAGTCCTAGATAAAATTGAAGAAACTATGAGACTTCTACAAGAATATCCTGATGTAATATCAGTGGATAACAAGGGTTCAAGCATAGTAGAAGCATCATTTAAAGGCGATGATGTGTTTTTAAGCCAATTGCTTGTAAGATTAATTCAAAATAATATTCCGGTAGTATCTTTTAATCAAGCAGAGGGAAACCTGGAAGATATATTTATGAAAGTTACTGCCACTTTGGAGGAAAAATAGTATGTTAAGCATAAAGAAAGAAAATTTAAGAATAAATCCTGTTTTACTAAAAGAGTTAAAGGTTAAAATGAGAAGTTGGAAAGCTGCTATTTTAATTGGGGTTTACAATTTAGTTTTAACACTGCTTACTATATTTATTACGAAAATTTCTATGGATGAACATACAATGATAGTTGACACTTCTGTAATTTTGGGAATCTATACTTTTATGTCGGTGATGCAGTTTGGAATGATAACATTAATATCACCAGCCTTAACAGCAGGAGCTATAGCAGGGGAGAGGGAGAAGCAAACTTTAGATATACTTTTATCAACTACAATGAAGCATCGTTCAATTATTGTAGGCAAACTATTAGCCTCTTTAAGCCACATAATATTGCTAGTAGTATCATCTTTACCCACTTTCTCCATTATATTTTTGTATGGAGCAATAGGAGTTAAAGAATTACTACAGATGTTCTTATTTTATATTGTTACTGCTTTAACATTTGGAAGTATAGGTATATTCTTTTCTACTTTTTTTAAGAAAAGTACCGCTGCTAATGTACTTTCTTACGCAGTCATTGTGTTTTTATTTATTGGTACCATATTAATTTCAATATTCTATATTTACTTGGTTATTATGCCTAAAACAAATTATAACTACAATGGGACCTTTTTTCTTTTTTATTTAAATCCTGGTATAGCCTTAGCGTCATTGCTATCTTCTCAATTTTCCGAAGGTTTAGGGAGAATTTTTCCTGGATTATTCATATCTGGAAAACAAAGCGGAGTACAGCTATGGCATATTAATATGATTGTTAATTTGCTTATATCTTATATCTTAATATTTTTAAGTGCTAGAAAGCTGAAGCCTGCTAAGAAAAAATAAGTTTTATAAGTTATAGTTGAGGCTAGAAGCCAATGTTCTATAATTTAAGGAGGTGTTATCCTTGAAAAAGCCTCAGAATACAATAGTCTTATTGCTACTAAAAATAAAAGTAAGATTAACTATCAAAAACACTATTAATAATTGTGTGGTTGGGATTATTATAGCTTTGATAATTGGCATAGTAATGGCATTATTCTCAAGACTAATCCCTATCTACCAAGTCTACGGAAAATCCAGTTTTATCATAGTAGTAGCTCTTTTTGCCAGCTTGCTGTATTCAATGATTTCAGCACCATCTTTGGATAAAACAGCGGAAATAGTAGATTCTTACGGATTGAAAGAGCGTGTATCAACAAGCTTGGAGTATCAAAACATAGATTTTCCCTATAAAGAAGCCTTAACTACAGATACAATAAAAACATTGAAGAAATTTGAATATAAAAGATCTATTAAATTACTTCCTAATAAAAAGTATTTAATAATGTTATTTTCTCTTATCTTTGTTTTTATAGTCACTTATTTTATACCTAATCCAATGAAAACTATAGCAGAAGAAAAGCATGCCCTTAAAGAGTATAAAAAGGAAAAAGAAAAAGAGGTCAAAGAAGGGGAAAAGAAGGTTAAGGACAACAAGGGTTTAACTGAGGATCAGAAAAAAGAACTGCTAGCAAATTTAGAACAGTTAAAAAAAGAAATTAAGGAAGCTGAAGAAGAAAAAGAAGTGGATAAGGCTATAGAGAAAACAGCAAAGAAACTGGAATTAAAGAAGAAGGAAGAATTAGCTAAGGACTTAAAAAAACTAGAAGATATTCTAGAAGAAAATAAGGAAACAAAAAATCTGTCAGCTGCTTTGAAAAAGGACGATGTAAATGAAATGAAGAAAGAATTAGAAGCTTTAAAAAAGAAAATGAAAGCTCTCAGTGATAGCGAAAAGGAGAAATTAAAGGAAACTCTTGCAAAGGCAGCAAACTCAGTTAATTCCAGTGATTTAAAGAATGAAATAAATAATTTAAGTAGTGATATTTCTAGTGGTGATGAACTTGCCATTAATCAATCAGTAGAAAGTATAGAGGGAACTCTAGCTGAAGGAATGTCTCAGCAGCAAATGAATAATGCCTTGGCACAGTTGCAAGAAGGTTTGCAAGGTTCCCAAAAGGGAGAGGGAAAGGAAATGGCTCAGACTAATGGTGATGGTCAAGGCAATGGTAATGG
>JGI24710J26742_10000300_pt1 | contig 46088 bp, 32 predicted proteins | sample BioPla2DNA2_FD_26742 | JGI IMG/M metagenome (IMG submission 26742)
AAAAAATGATGCTGCCACAAAATCAGGCAGCACCATCTTCACAAAGTAAAAGGAGAGCTATTATGCTGAGGTTAATTATTTCTCTTTTTTGATACCACATCGAATATAACGGCTCCGAGAAGAACCATACCTTTAACAACCTTTTGCCAGTTGGCATCAACACCCATGATACTCATGCCAAGGTTTATAACGCCCATAAGCAATGCACCGATGATAACACCTGAAACTTTACCAGTACCGCCATAAGCTGAAGCCCCACCTATAAAGCAGGAACCAATCGCATCCATTTCATAATTCTGACCATATGTAGGTTGCGCTGAAGTTAGTCTTGCAATCGTCATCATTCCCGCTAACGCAGCTAAAAATCCCATATTCGTATACGCAATAAAGTAAATCCTATTGGTATTGATACCAGAAAGCTTCGCAGCCTTCTCATTACCGCCAACTGCGTAAAAATGACGGCCTAGGATGGTTTTTGATGTAATATATCCATAAACCAAAACTACAATTGCCACAATAACCAGGGCCGTCGGAATACCTCTATATCTTGACAGCTGGTATGCAAATGCCAAAATCACTAAAGATATAATTACAGACCTAATTATCATTTTATTTATGGGTTCAATTTCATAACCCTTTTTTGCTTTCTTAATTCTACCTTGGATCTGGATGAAAAGATATATAACACAAGCAACAATACCTGTCAGCATGGCAGTTAAATTAAATCCTTCAATACCAAAGAAATCAGGAACATAGCAATTAGCTCCTCCACCGAACAACCTAACAAAGGTTGTGTTGGTCAATGATACTGTTAAACCCTGTAGTACTACATTTGAAAGTCCTCTAAATATCAACATTCCCGCTAAAGTAGTGATAAATGGAGGTACACGTACATAAGCAATCCAGAAGCCTTGCCACGCTCCAATGGCAGTACCTATGATTAGCATAAAAATAACTGCTATAACCCAATTCATATCCCTGTTTTCCATTAATATTGCTCCAGTAGCACCTACGAAACACACTACTGAACCAACTGAAAGGTCGATATTACCACCTGTTAAGATACAAAGCAGCATACCTGTTGCCAATACAAACACATAAGCATTTTGTGAAATTAAGTTACTTACATTCTGTGGAAGGAGAATTTTTCCTCCTGTTTGCCACACAAAGAATGCAGTAATAAAGATTAATGCAATTATCATTGTATTTGCTTTTATAAATGAAATTACTTTGGATTTATTCATTGTTTACGCTCCTTTATTAGTTGTTTTCAATATATGTGCCATAATATTTTCCTGAGTTGCTTCAGCACCTTCCACTTCACCAACAATTCTTCCGCTATCCATGATATAGATACGGTCACACATGCCGATAACTTCAAGAAGCTCTGAAGAAATTAGGATAACTGATCTGCCCTCTGCAACTAACTGGTTGATAATACAATAAATCTCATATTTTGCACCAACATCTATACCTCTGGTTGGTTCATCTAAAATAAGAATTTCCGGATCCGCAAACATCCATTTTGCCAATAATGCCTTTTGTTGATTACCACCACTTAAATTACCAACATTCTGTTCAACGGTGGGGCATTTAATATTTAACTTCTCTCTCTGATTAAGAGCCACATTATATTCTTCATCCGAATCGATAATACCTTTGTTGCTGACTCCTGATAAGTTAGCAAGAGTTATATTGTGTTTAATTGAATTTGAAAGGATTAACCCATTGTCTTTTCTGTCCTCTGTAACATAAGCTAATCCTTCTTTGATCGCTTCACTTACATTGTGTAATTGAACTTCTTTCCCACCTATTTTGATTTTGCCTGATATATTGGTGCCGTAGCTCCTACCAAACAAACTCATAGCTAATTCTGTCCGACCTGCACCCATAAGACCTGCAACGCCTACCACTTCACCTTTTTTGACATACATGCTTACATTATCAACGACCTTACGCTCCTCATATAGAGGATGATTAACATTCCATTTCTCTACCTCTAAGGATATATCATCAATCACTTTGCTTTCTCTTTTAGGAAAACGATCAGACATACTTCTTCCTACCATCCCCCTTATGATACGATCTTCTGTGATTGTATCCACAGTTTTATCCAAGGTTTCAATAGTCGCTCCATCACGAATGATAGTAATCTTATCTGCTATGTAAGAAATTTCATTGAGCTTATGTGATATAAGAATTGAGGTCAATCCTTCTTTTTTAAATTGTAACAGCAGATCCAAAAGAGCCTTAGAATCCTTTTCATTCAATGAGGCTGTAGGCTCATCCAGAATTAGTAATTTTGCATTTTTTGCAAGCGCCTTCGCTATTTCTACCAGCTGCTGCTTTCCGACACTGATATCCTTTACTAAGGTTCTCGAGGATTCTTCAAGACCTACTATGCGCAAATACTTATCAGCCTTATCATAGGTTTCATCCCAATCTATCGCAAATGCTTTACCTCTTTCATTGCCGAGGAACATATTTTCACCGATTGTCATATAGGGAACCAATGCTAATTCCTGATGTATAATAACAATCCCCTTTTCTTCACTGTCCTTAATATTCATGAAATGGCATTCTCTACCATCATAAATGACCTCTCCCTCATAGGAACCATAAGGATATATGCCACTTAATATATTCATTAGCGTGGATTTACCCGCACCATTTTCACCGACGAGGGTATGAATTTCACCCTCTTCAACTTTAAAATTAACGTTATCAAGTGCCTTAACGCCAGGGAAAGTTTTGGTGATATCTTTCATTTCAAGTAATATTTTCGCCAATTGTATCCCCCTCCAAAATCAAACCCATAATTAATGTATAGCATAACTATAAATATATACTGTGGACCACATTTTATATAATAGGATTTCAGATAGCAAAAAATCCATGTTTATATATCATACGAAGTTCCATGTTATATATATATGGGGCCCCTTGCATTCTATTGCTAGATATGCAATAGCCCCATATTAGACTTAAACTATATTATGACTACTTTAACTGATCCTCTGTATAGTATCCTGATTCTATTAATAGTTCTTTATAGTTGTTTACATCTGCAAATACAGGCTCACATAGATATGTAGGAACAATTCCCTTACCATTATCATAGCTCTCTTTATCATTAACAGGTGCTTCTCCACCCTTCATGATTGCATCAACCATTTTAACTACCTGGTCTGCTAAATCACGGGTATCCTTAAAGATTGACATGGACTGTTTACCAACTATCATGTTCTTAACGTTAGCCACATCACAATCCTGTCCTGTAAGAACTGGCCATTTTCCGGTATAGGATGCTGTTAAAGCATTGGCAACACCGAGGGCTGTTGAATCGTTAGAAGCCATAACTGCATCAAGTTGTGTTCCATCTGCATAGAAGGAAGATATGATATTTTCCATTCTGGTCTGTGCATTTTCTGTTTTCCAACCAGCAGTTGCAACAGTAGCGAAATCAGTCTGACCAGACTTGACTACTAATTTACCTGAATCAATGTAAGGATTTAGAACATCCATTGCACCATTAAAGAAGTATTTAGCATTGTTATCACCAGGGTCACCAGTAATAAGCTCGATGTTGAAAGGACCTGCTGCATTCTTCAGATCTAATGCTTCTTCAATGTACTGACCCTGTTTTGTACCAACCATGTAGTTATCAAAGGTTGCATAGTAGGATACAGCGTCTGTATTCATGATTAAGCGGTCATATGCAATAACAGGAATTTCCTTTTCTTTTGCCTGGGCAAGAACAGTTCCGAGAGAGTCTCCGTCGATGGAGGCAATAACAAGCAAGCTGACATCATTAGCAATCATGTTCTCAATCTGTGAAACCTGAATCTGGATATCATCATCTGCATACTGCAAATCAACTTTATATCCAGCTGCTTTTAATTGCTTTTCCATATTTTCGCCGTCCTGGTTCCAACGCTGCAAGGTCTTTGTTGGCATGCAAACACCGATAGTCTTGTCTCCACCCTTTCCACCGGTAGATTTGTCTTTTGTATCGCAAGCTACCAGTAAAGATGCAACTACTGCGATGCAAAGTAAAATTCCTAAAAACCTTTTTTTCATATAAATATCCTCCCTTTTTTATAATATAACAACTACTACGCTAACAATATATCATAGTAGAAATAGGACTAACTTGTTATATACCGTATATTTTTATAAGAGGAAATTAATATTTATATAAAAAAATTGTTTATAGCAATAAAGTGCTAGCATGATACCAATAATTTACTAATACAATCCTATCTTTATTTTTTTTCTGGAACATTAAGATATACGTCCTCTCTATTTTGAAATCCCCCATCAATTATTACCTCGTCCATATTGTCTATATTTACACCGATAGGTTCCAATTTCACATAGGGTACATCCCAAATACCGTCATTGATTGTGGTTTTTACATCAATGCTTTCTCCTTTTGCCAGCTTTACTGCATATTCTGCAGCTGCCTTTGCCAATTTATCAACAGGTTTATAGACGGTCATGGTCTGTGTTCCTTCAACTATTCTCTGGCAGGCTGCCAAATCAGCATCCTGCCCAGTTACAATTACGCTACCTGCCATACGATTTTCAGATAAAGCACGTACAGCCTCAGTTGCAAGATTGTCATTTCCACAGAACACTCCATCAATCTCCGGTGTTATCAATAAGGCTTCATTTACCGCATAGTAGGCCTCCTCCGCAAGCCAATTGCCCGCATTGACAGAATAGATTTCATTCAGGTTGGCATCCTTCATAACATCACGAAATCCCTGCTCTACTAACTGTACATTATGATCTGTAGTAGGACCAAAGATTGTTATGATATTTCCTCCCTCAGGAACATTGGCCTTTAGTGTCTCTCCCATCAAAGTTCCTACTTTTTCATTATCAAAAGAAATATACAAATCAACATCTGAGGTGATTAATAGCCTGTCATATGCAACAATCTTAATGTCCGCTTCCTTCGCCTTTTCTACTACCTCTCTGCATGCTTTAGAATCCACTGCAATTATTACAATTACATCCATTTCCTTTTCTATAAAATATTCTATCTGAGAAATCTGCTTTTCCACATCACCGTTAGCATTCTGCACATTAACCTCAGCCCCTAGCTCCTGTGCCGTATAGACAAACACATCTCTATCTCTTTGCCAGCGCTCGATAACATAAGAATCAAAAGATAAACCTATATTAATTTTATCCTTTACTTCTTTTCTCTCATAGGTTGGTGTCTTGTCGTCACTACAGCCTGTAAGGGCCATAATGAAGAAAATAACAAAACAAAAAAATAATTTCTTCATAACACACTCCATTCCTGTGCATGCTTTTTATGCATAAGAGGTTAATGGTAGATTTAGCAGGCACAATACCCTTAACTTTTAATTACCTGTTTTCCCTATATTCAGAAGGAGTAACTCCCACCTGTTTTTTAAATATCCTGCTGAAATAATTCGGGTCACTATATCCGGTATCAACACATATATTCTTTATATTCATGTCGCTGTGCACAAGAAGATTTTTCGCTTTTTCTATCCGTATATTTGTTAGATACTCTATAAAATTCTCTCCGGTCTCCTCCTTGAATAGCTTGGAAAAATAATAAGGACTAATGTCCACCTTCCTTGATATATCATCCAAGGAAATATCCTTGTGGTAATTTTCTTCGATATATGACTTTGCCTTACCTATCAATCCACTAGTTTGCTCTTCACGCTTTGTAGTAATATTCTTACAAGCTTGTGTAATCATATCTATAAACCATTTTCTTAGCTGTTCATAACTTTCCATATTAATTACTATAGGCAGATAATCCTTACGGCATAGAAAATAGTAGGTCATTCCACCACTTAAGAATGCCTTTTGCTCTGCAAATAATATAAATTCCAATACCTTTAATTTGATATCCATCATATGATCGGGATAATTATTCACCATCCAATCAAAGAAAAGATTAGCTTCTACCTTAGTACCTTCTATATCACCTTTTTCTATCTTATCGAATAAAGCGCTCTCGACACTTATAGGATAGTCCGCCTCATATTCACAACCAATGGAAAGATCCTTTACATGGGCAACTCTTCCCTTGCTGTTTCGTATAGCATTTAAGGCTTCCTTATAGGAATCCTCCAGCTTATATATAGATGTAACAGATCCAATTCCTATTTTGAATTGTATTTCAAGACGTTTGGTCAAATCTCTTACTAGTTTTCTTGCCTTCTCTATAATTCCAATTCTATCATCATATTCCAGCTGTGGCTTATCAGAGGGAATAAATGTTACAATCTTATTAACCATAATGGGGCTAACCACACATTCAAATTCTTCCTTTAAGCCTTCCTTAATAATAGGATAAAAGGACTGAGCTTTTACACTGATTCCCACGGGATTAGTCAAATTCCCCTCTACCAGTGAATCACCAAATTCCACAACTAGCATCATTCCATAATCATCCTTGATTCCCAGAAGATTGCAGAAGTTGTCCTTTTCTCTTTCAAAGTCCAACCCAGATAGGGCAGCATATATAAAGTCACTCTCTATAATAGGTATAACAATCTCCAGCTTCTCCCTAACTATTAGATCGTGGCTTCTTTTTTTTCTTTCAGTCTCAATCGCGTCCATAGCCTTTTGCAGAACTTGTGTAACAACAGTTTGATTAACCGGTTTTGTTAGATATTCTAACACCCCCAGATTGATAGCTTCCTTAGCATAATTGAATTTATCAAAGGCTGTCATAACTATAAATATGACAGATTTGTTAGTTTTTCTTATCTCCTTCATAGCCTCAATTCCGTTAATCCCAGGCATATGTATATCCATTATTGCTATGTCAGGCTTAAACTTTTCGGCCAGTTCAATAACACTTCTACCCGTATATGCATATTCTACATTGCAGCTTTGTCCAAAGTTCTTTTCAATAATAAATTTTAAGGAATCAATTACAATACCCTCATCATCTGCTAGCATTATCTTGTACATGCCTACCCCTTCCTTACCTTATAACAAGTAATTATTACAATAAAAATGATTGGTATAAGCTGAGTTTTGTATTTGCTTAACTAAGTATTATCGATTATTTCTTTAGTCTCGTTCTCTATATCAGTAATATGTTCCTTAGGTATAAGCATAGTTACTGTAGTTCCCATATTGTGACCATCACTGTGTATACTGAAAATATTATCCCTATCATAATATAACTTAAGACGATTTATCACGTTACCCAGTCCGATTCCGTTAGAATCCTTAGTTAGGCTTACTTCCCTGTCAATCTTACCATTTTTAATGCCTAGGTTTAGGATTCTCTCGATTGTAGCTTCATCCATTCCAGTCCCATTATCATAGATAGTTATACGAATTGAATCCGGTAATTGATCTACCTTTAAACATATTTTTCCCTCATAATCAATGTCCCTGATCCCATAGTTTACTGAATTTTCCACTATGGGCTGTAAAATCATACTAGGCACTCTTACATCCAGAACACTCTCATCTATTTGTTTACAAAATTTTATTGTTCCTGAAAAACGCACATTTAAAATATATATATATGTATCCACCAGCTTAATCTCATCACGTAGTGTAGAATCCTGATTGAAGCTTTTCATATTAAATCGGAAAAAATCTGCCATGTTTTCGATAAATAGGCAGGTCTTATCAGCACCCTCCATCATGGCAAGCTGAGCGCCTGCATTCAGTGTATTAAACAAAAAATGCGGATTAATCTGTGCTTGAAGATATTTGAGCTGCGCATCCTTTAAGTGGTTGGTCATCATTAGCTCCTTTTCCTTCATCCTACTTTCTAATTCAACGCTCTCTTTTATCTTCTTGATATATTGATGGATACTGACTGTCATGGTATTAAATGCTTTTGTAACAATCCCAACCTCATCTGAGGAATTAACGGGGACCAGTTCTACTTCAAAATTACCTGCTGCTATTTCATTAGCTGACTTAGTAAGATTCATCAGAGGACCTGTTATACTTCGGGTTACGATAATAATTAATACTATATTAAATGCCATTATAAATAATAATACCGAGGTACTGATTATCTCTAGGTAATTTAATGAAGTTCTTAAGAGCTCATAATTATATGAATTATATTTAAACTGCTCATTATTTAATGTATTAATATGAGTACTAATATAATCATACATTCTGGTGGCTTCCTCATAATTTGCCTTATAGCGCTCGATATTGTTACCTCGCTTTGCATCCACCGTCTTATCAACCAAATCAAGATAGGCTTCTGACATGTTCTTGATATTCTTTTGCATAAGAATAACATTATTATCCGCAATATCACCCTTAAGGTCATAAACCATGTTTCTATAATTTTGCTCACTCATATAATAATTTTCAAGGGATTCTGAGCTTTTTGTATTCAGATATTCAAAGACATAATCATGAAGATTGTTCAAAGAATCCATCAAGTCATTAAAGCCAATGTTACTTACATAGACCTCATCAATCCTTCCAATGGATTTATTAATATTATAATACATAAACATATTGGCAAAGAATACGACTCCTGTTGTTAATACGAACAGCAATACTAATCGAATTCTGATTGTTCCTTGAATGATCTTCTTCTTCATATTGAACACCAATCCCGCATTTATAATAATATATATCAACTCTATTTATTGTCTGTTTTGTTCTTCTTCTAACTTCAAATTGATGTAGTCATTAAAGTTATCCTGATTTATAGCGTAGATGTCTACAGAGAAGTAATCACTAACTTGTCCTGTCTGCTTGTGCTCGTTCAGGGCTTCGACACATAATGCCCCCATCTGCTTGGCATCAATTGTCATGGTTGAATGAATAATACCCTTTTGTACAGCACTTAATATCAAATCCGAATCATAGTAACCAATAATTTCTATTACACCCACTTTGTTGTAATCTACTACTGCTTGGTAAGCGCAACGTGTATCCGCGGCAGTAAGACATACCAACACCTCGGTACTATCCCGAGAATCCTTAATAAGATTTCGGATATCCTCCTCAGAGCTGAAGGTGCTTTGGGTATTAACATTGACTGATTCCACTCGGACATTTCTACCTGCAACCATTTCACTTATGCTTGAATATATCATGTTTTTACTGGCTACACTGCTATTTGAATTTAGAAGTACCGTAATGTTCTTTTTCCCTTCAGCAATAACTTCAAGAATCTGTTTACCGTATATCTGACCTTGATTATAGTTGTTAACACCAACAAAGCTTTTACGCTTACTATTGGGCTCATCATTTAGGACTGTAATAACCGGAATTCCTTCTTCATCTGCCATATTAATAAGCTCGGTTATCTCTTCATCTCCATTAGGCTCAATAATAATACCATCTACTTTTGAAGCAATAGCCATTTTTATCAGATCCTGAAGGCTATATGCGATAGGTAGATTGCTACCTATTCTTTCTACATAGATTTCTAATTCCTTACCCTGATTAAGTGCTCCCTCATAAATCGCTTCCCAGAAAGGGGCATCAGCTTCCTCAGATATTAGTGCATAATGATATTTGTATGTATTATAGTTAAGATTATCACCAGCACCTAGGTGGCTAAGTCTATTACTATACATGGTCATACCAATCAGGATTATAAAAACTCCTGCAAATATGCTAATAATAGCAGCCAACATAATCACTTTATTCTTTATAATCACTTTAATAATATTCGGCATATTCATCCTCAGCTTCTAATTAATATGCAATCACAATTAACCATATTATGATGTTTTTCTATTTTGAGTATATCACACCACTGACACTTTTACCATATTGCTCCATTATTTAGTATGAATCTGCTTTAAGCTAACTCTCTTTGCTTCTGGAAATGTTTTATATAAAGCATGATGAACTTTCCTATTCAACAAAAAAGGTATCATCAGTTTCTCTCAAGAAAATCTATGATACCTAATAAACTCTTATAACAGGGAAAACTCTTTAGAGTTCCCCCTACTTCAACTTAACCTTATATATCATGTTATCTCTAGAAGCTGTAAAGGTACTAGAGTCTACATCATCAGGGTCAATCTCAAATACTAAAATTACTTCTTCTTCCCTCTGGGAATCTATTTCTAAATCGATAAACATTAAGCTATTTTCCAAAACAGTATATAATGGATTAACAGTCTTACTATCATTAATATTAAGCACAAACCTTACTTTAGAATCCATAAGATTTAGTGATTGGCTTTCATCAGTTATATTTTTAACTGAAAAAGTAAGAACCAATAATTGCTTTCCTTTACTTGGAGTCAAGGAAAAGTAAGTCTTAACATCATCAGAAGGATATGTTGGATATAATCCATGTTCTTTATATTGTATATCAAAGTTAGTGTCACCAAGAACCTCAGTCATAGAGAACTCCTGGATTACTGGTTCATCTATGTTTGATTGTTCTACTTCTGATAACTTCCCTTCATCGATAATATCAGTAGTCTCATTATCGACCTTATCCTCGTCTACCATATCATCTGAGGATGCATCAGGCAATACATCAACTGGTGCCTCGGTCTTCGGTAAAGATAAGGCTTGCTCACTATAATTAATATCATATTTTAGCAATAATCCAGCCATACTCTCAGCTACCAAATTAGTATCTTGCTCTGATAAATTGTACTCAACAGCACATCCTGTTAATGATAATATAAAAAGTAGACTTACCAACACACATAATTTTCTCATCATCCGTCCTCAATTCTCTTATGTATATTTTATATTTTCTATATGTACCAAGGAGACAGTACCTAAACTACAATATTCTTTATACCGTACTTAACATAAATCATCTATAACAATACTATCACTATTTGCTTTTTGAAGCAAGAAGAAGTCTCTCCTTATATATATCGGCATAAACAACAAAAAAGCCCATACCTAAATTAAGTTTCTTTGTATGGGCTTTTAAACCTATTATGATTTTGTATCTAATTCAAACCAGAATTCAACTCCAACTTGTCTATTAATAACTCCACATTCTTGATTTAGACTATTCATTATTGCTTTGACAATAGATAAACCAATACCGCTACCACCGTATTCCCTAGTTCTTGCCTTATCAATCTTATAGAATTTATCCCATATCTTATCAAGCTCTTCCTCTGGAATCCTCTCTCCAGTATTAAACACTGCAATACGTACAACATCATTGTGTTCTATTAGTTTAATCTCAATAATCTTCGCATCAGTCACATGGTTAAGAGCATTGCTTATATAATTATTGACTACCTGCTCTACAAGAAATTCATCTGCCCATACGAATATTGGTTCAACTTGATCAAAATGAAGAATAACTTCCTTTTGTTTAAATAATATCTCAACAGATTCTAGAACTGTTCTTAAAAGCTCTACAATATCAAATCGTTCAAAGTTTACTTGATTATTACCAAATTCAAGCTCATTAAGGCTTAAGAGTTTCTTAACCATATTATTCATCTTATTTGCTTCGTCAATTATAACCTCACAGTAGAAATCCCGACTTTCAGCATCCTCATTAATATTCTCTTTAAGACCTTCAGCATACCCTTGTATTAAAGCAAGAGGGGTCTTAAGCTCATGAGAAACGTTAGATAGGAATTCCTTTCTCATTGTATCCACTTCCGCCTTCTTTTGTATATCGCTCATCAACTCATTATTAGCCTGCTTAAGCTCAGATATGGTTCTCTCAAGCTGATAAGATAAAGTGTTAATGCTATCTCCTAGTACTCCTATCTCGTCCTTTGATTTTACTTTGTACTTAACATCAAAATTCAAATTAGATATTTGCTTGGCTATACCTGCTAACTCTAATATAGGCCTAGATATTTTCTTGCTAATAACAAACATTATAAATGTACCAATAACTGCTGCAATTATTCCAATCTGAGCTAAGAACTTATTAGATATAGCCACACTCTCTTCAATACTTTCATAATTTGAACGTAGAATAATATATTTGTCATCTTCTAATGTTCCAAACAGATCGATATAGCTTGAATCTCTTTGTTGATCATATAGGATGAATACCCTATACTGATCCGTCTTTTGAAGTAAGGTCCTATCCTTCACATTGGGATTAGATCCGGGGAAGATATAATCCTGAAGAAGCAGCTTCATCTGAGAAATCTGTCTTTCACCTATATCCTCCATGGCTGGATAGCTAAAAGCCAAAAGACCCGGAACATAATAATCTATAAAAACATAGGTATTTACACTATATTTCGCCGAGATTCTATCCATCTTTAGAACTTCCTCTTCAGACAATATATCATCATCAGTGGTCTTATATAATGAATTTATATCATTATAGGCCTTGTTTAATGTTTCGTATTTGCTATACAAATAATAATTCGATAAAAATGTTCTATTAATAAGCCAGGTTAGAAAGATAGTAACAATTATTAATCCAGTTAATATGAATGTTATCTTAAATCGCATAGAATGCTTCATTAATTCACCTCAAACTTATAGCCAAGACCCCAAACCGTCTTAATATATTTACCCCTATCTCCCATTTTGCTTCTTAACTTCTTAACATGGGTATCAATTGTTCTGGCATCCCCAAAATAATCATAATTCCATACATTGTTTAATATCTTTTCACGGGATAGGGCAACTCCTTGGTTAACTACAAAATACGTTAGTAGCTCAAATTCCTTAAAGCTTAAGTCAATCCCTTTACCATCAATTCTAACTTCATGAGCCACCTTATCAAGCTCTATTCCACCAATTTCAAGTACCTCTTTCTCTGTTGAAATGGTTCTTCTTAGGACCGCCTCCACNCTTGCNACGAGTATCTTAGGGCTAAATGGTTTGGAGATATATTCATCGACTCCTAGATCGAAGCCTAAAAGCTCATCCTTTTCATTCCCCTTAGCTGTAAGCATAATTATAGGCACATCAGAATGTTTTCTTATCTCACGGCATACTTCCCATCCATCCATCTTGGGCATCATTATGTCTAAAATTATTAAGGCTATGTCCTTCTTAGCAAAAAATATATCTACAGCCTCTTCACCATTCTCTGCTTCAATTACTTCATAGTTTTCACGGGTCAGAAAATCTTTAACTAGTTTTCTCATTCTGCTTTCATCATCAACAACTAATATTTTAAGATTGTCCATATTAATAACCATGCCTTTCTTCACAACCTGCAAACTTTGAGCCGCAGGCGCAAATTTGCGTGTGAATTATCTTTTTAATTCACACTAACCTCACTGTATATTAGATTCTTGGTATTTGGAGTGTTTTAAGTTGTTCTAATTGCAGACAATTAATATTAATTCTTACGCTCCAACGCTTTGCTTAACTTACGCTCCAGAATTATATTAATCGTCTGCAATATATCAGTTAAGTTGCGCCCCAACTTACTAAGTATTTACTTTATTTCAGTTAGCCTATCACAAAACTATGATAAAATTGTGAATTAGATCAATCTGATAACAATCATTGCTGCAATGATAAGGACAAGGAATATATTAATAATTCTTGAGTTTCTATGGCGAATTTTATACTCTCTTGCCATACTTTCCTCTCTTTTATCCCCTGCCTGTGATAAACCAGTGTTTGTACGGCCAACCCTTATCCAGGGGATAGTATCAAGAGTTATAATCCCCCCATCAATTAATATATTCTGAAGCTCCTTTAGGAACTCAAATCCAATTACAGTTTTAAATGTCTCTTTCTCTATTAAGCTATTATAGAGCTTAGCAACTTTTTTGGTATCTGTCAGATCAGTATGAGTTCTAATATACTCAATAGAATCAGTCTCCTGTTTTGCTTTTTGATATTCAGCAAAATTAACAAAGCTATAACCCTTTAGTCTATATTCTTTAACATTCATCTTCTTACTCACTTTCTTGAGGATACTTAAGCCCCCACTGCTTTCTTATCTCGTCTAATATTTTCATAATATCTAATGTATCGTTAAGAGAATGTATACTACTTTGCTTCTTACCTTGTCGTAGACAAACATTAACCTCTTCTGCTTCATATTCATACCCATTGCTCATAAATGGTAATTCAACTGTATCTACTATCACATCTTCATTATTATATACAATGGCCTTTTGCGCATTCCAGAAATTTGGTATATGGATCTTTCCCTNATCTCCAATAATTATGGCATCATCACCGGTGTCAGCTGCTATTGCAGAGCTAAGGTTAGCTAGAACACCATTATCAAATTGTAAGCCGATAACATTCTGCTCATCCACATTACTTTTTCCAATAATTGCGCTGCTTGATATACTATCAGGAAGCTTATCTAAAAGATAGCAGGCATAAGTGATTGGATAAATTCCAACATCAAGAAGTGCTCCTCCTGCTGTATAGGGATCATACAATCTACTGTTAATGTCATATGGCGTGTTATAGCCAAAGGAAGCCCTGATATGCTTTACCTCTCCGATTTTCTTTTCTCTGATCCAATTCTTAACAGTATTAGTAACAGGCAAGAACTTTGTCCACATGGCTTCCATCAAAAACACATTATGCTTAGCTGCCAAGTCAATTAAGTATTGTGACTCCTCTTTATTAATAGTAAATGGTTTCTCACACAAGACCCCTTTATTGTTAACAATACAAAGAGCTCCGTTGGCCTTATGCTCAGTATGGGGAGTTGCTATGTAGACAACATCTATTTCCTCATCCTTAGCTAGTTCCTCATAGCTGCCGTATGACTTTTTAATATGAAAACGTTCTGCAAATTTCTCTGCTTTATTAATATTCCTTGAAGCAATAGCTGTAAGCTCTGTATGCTCCATAGACCTTAAGGCTGTCGCAAATTTTGTAGCTATATTACCAGCGCCCATAATCCCCCACTTAATTACTCTCATGTGCACTCTCCTTATTAATATTTTTGTGAGACTTCCTAGTTTAATATTTATATGACTATTAATTTCATATTACTATTGTAGAAAACTAAAAGCAAGTCCTTCAACAAAAAACAGGAAAAGTAGATGTATTAAGCCATGTCATCTATTCTTCCTGTTGTTATAAGGTTAATCTTTATCTTCTATTCAATAATAAGTTCGTCTTCATTAGGTATAACTATATATTCATAATTACTGCCAACTGTATAATAACCCACCTTCTCATAAGACCTAGCCATAATAGGGTTCTTTTTGTCCACAAACAATGTACAAAACCCATGTCCTTCCCCTAATATTTTTTTGCTTAGATAGTATATATTGCTTGCTGCATATCCAGCACCTCTATATTCCTCCGGGGTATATACATATGTTACAGCTACACCATTGACCAAGTCTCTAGAAGCTACTGCCATATTAACAACAGTCTGATCTAAATCCTCATAAACATAGACCCGTTTTTCTTCTATTAATTGCTTTGCCTTATTTAAGGCAGCTTCGTAATCCATCTCACTATCAAAGGATTCGATATGAAACTGTATAATCCAGTCTGCGATAAGCATGGCTTCATCATCTACAGCGTAACGTTGAGATCCTTCAACCACTCCAATATCGTTAACATTACGAACTTCCATAATATCTACACCTGATTTTTCTACAAATGTACATGAAATATGCTTGGAATATTCTTCAATAAAGATCTGGCATATGTCATATCTAGCATTCATACCACTAATAATAATATGATTATGTCCTAAATGTTCAGCAAGAGTAATTACAGCCTCTTCATAATGGGCATCCATCTCAGTAAATATAACTAATTTATATGGGGTAACATTACAGAAATACAAATAAACCTTCTCTTCTTCTTGCACTGTACCAAATATCAGATTCTTATTTGTTAATTCAGTAAGATTTTGATAAGCATTATAAAGGATTAGCTGACTAACAGCTTCATTACGAAGTAAAACCTCCTCATTATCGTCTAAAAAAGCTTGAGCATTATTATATTCCTTAACAAACATACCTTTCTCCATTCCAGCGAATTAACACTAAAGTTTTACATCAATAAGATATTGATTGAACAACACACTTTTACCTATTATACTCTTAAAGTCCATATTTTAGCAACCNTTTTATAAAAAAGGAACTGTATAGTGAACCAAAATCCCAAAAATCAGATTAATAAATCTAGCTTTAGGAGAACAGTTCACTACAGTCCCTTTAATCATTATATTTAATTATTTTAAATCACATACTATTTAAATTATTTTTTATTAAACACCAGTAAAGCTCCACCAAGAATCAATACTCCACCTGCAACAATTGCTATAATTATAGGAGTAGACAGACCCTTCTCTTCCTTAACAGTATCAACTGCTGTATCAGTAGTCTCAACATTATCAAGCTCTACATCAACTGATGTATTCTCCATTATTTCATCATCAGCCATTCCTGCTTGCTTAGATAATTCTTCAGCTTCTTCAGGTGATAGTTCAGCAATTTCATTATCATCAAAAGAGTCAATCTGAATTTCTAATTTGTCCTCATCAGCTAGGATACCATCAGCAGCAAGTCCAATATCATCTGTGCTACTTACAGGGGTGTCTAATCCAGTATCCATAATCACTCTATCAGGAGCATCATCAGAATCACCAGCACTATTAGCAACTGGTGCCCCTAATGGATCAGCAGCATATAATACCACTTCATCACTTGCTACTACCTTAACTGCATCCTTACCAACTATTTCATATAAAAATTTAGCATTGTCCTTACTATATGGATTAATACCAACCTCCACATAGCCATCTGCCACACCTGTGTAGATGATTTCAAAGCCCTTAAGTTCAATATCTCTAGCATGATCATCAAATAATAAGGAGTTAATTTCATCTTGCCTTTGCAATAAAATATCTGTTTCCTCAGAGCTTATACCGCCAAAGGACGGAGAGCTGCCTCCTCCCTGGGCTAATGCTGTTCCACTAACTAATACGGATAAACTTAATCCTAATATTGTTGCCTTTAGTATTTTATTTTTCATCATAATAATAATCCTTCCTTTTTACAGTCTGCAGACTAACTGTTTATCTAACCTTTTTATTTCTTTGTTTCAATAATTAGACGCCAATAGATAGACAACTGTTCCACTCATTTCAATAGATGTATTGGTATTATCTAACATCTCATTGGACAGTTGACAAGTTTATACGATTGACTATAATCAAAATATAATCAAAACTATATTTCACTAGTCTAGGAGGACTCCAATCAATGCACAACAATAGCTCAAAAAACTGGATTAAAGAATATGCCCTAATAACAGCAGGTGTATTGCTAGTAGTAATAGGTGTATACTTTTTTAAATTTCCTAATAACTTTTCCATCGGAGGGGTAACTGGTATTGCTATGTTACTTAGCAAGATAACAGATGGAAGCATAAGCTCTGGTACAATTGTGCTTGTTCTTAACACCATTCTACTTATTATAGGATATATAGTACTTGGTAAATCCTTTGGCAACCGTACTATTTATGGAAGTCTTTTAATGTCTCTATCAATACAGGTTCTTGAGATTATTATTCCCCTAGATGGTCCCTTGACCAAGGAGCCTACTCTTGAGCTTGCTTTTGCTGTAATACTTCCCTCAATCGGAGCAGCTATTCTATTTAATATAGGAGCATCAACCGGAGGCACCGACGTTATAGCCATGTTATTGAAGAAATATACAAGTATAGATATTGGCCGTTCCTTATTAATATCCGACTTTTTATTAACTGCTGCCACTTTTCTTGTATTTGATATTCAGACCGGTTTATTCTCCATCCTTGGCTTATTCTTAAAATCAACCTTAGTTGATAGCGTAGTGGAAAACTTGAACCTAAATAAATACTTTACTATTGTTAGTGAAAATCATAAACCAATCTGTGATTTTATAACGAAAAATCTTAACAGAAGCGCCACTGTGTTAGATGCCAAAGGTGCATATCTTAATCACGACAAAAAGGTCATTATTACAGTAATGAATCGTGCACAAGCAGTTACTCTACGCAAATTCATTAAAGAAAATGACCCTGATGCATTTATTTTCATATCCAATACCAGTGAGATAATTGGAAGAGGCTTCAGACAAGTTTAACCAGCCCTGATTTATATTACTGTAAGTAGATTTCATAGTATTCGTCATATGTCAAACCAGAATTATAGACTTTATGGGCCAGTTCATTTCCTACATAGCGATAATGCCATGGCTCATAATCATAGCCAGTAATATGCTCTTTACCCTTGGGGTACCTTAAGATATATCCATAACGATAGGAATTCCCTGCAAGCCATCTTCCAGCAGGGGTATCCTCAAAGGTTTCCTCTGTTTCATTAATATCAACTGCAAGTCCTGTTTGATGTTCGCTATGTCCAGGTCTTGCAGATACTCTATCCCTTTCAATCTGATATTCCTCCAGGCTGACCATATCAGTTTTCTTTCTAAGATATACTTCTTCCTGATAATCATAAGATCTAAATGCTGAACAGGCCTTAATGCTTATCCCTTCTTCAAGAGCACCTTTACCCATAATCTCCAATGCAAGTCTAGCCTCATGACGAAGAAGATGGTTCCCATCACTATAATCACTATTAACAGGTTCCAAATCCCTAGGCACATAATCTTGTGGAAGCTTATAAAATTTATTCACCAACACATCTAAACAATCCGGCTTCAACACCTGCTTAATATCCGTGTAAAACACCTTACTTCTAGTAATATCATTATCCATAAAAACCACCATTCCACATATCAAATCTATTAATACAGATTATAAAAGGATGCTGACATCTATGCAAATAAATTACATACAATATCAACATCCTTTGTTAGTTATGAGACTTTTGTCCACATAAATAGTAATAAAAGAGTCAAAAGCTTCATAACCTATAATCTTCATTAATTAGCTAAATTTAAAGTATTTGAAATCAAAGTTACTTCCTGGCATGAATACAAAAGCCACCTTTTGATTACCAGTAACACTCTTTAGTTCAAATTCTCTCTCTGTGTAATCCTTAGAATAAGGGAACTCAACTATCTGATTAACATCTCCCTCATCTCCATGGAAGCGAATATGAATAGTGTTAACCTCTGTATTGGAGCGGCCACAGATTAGAATTTTACTAAATCCGACCTGTCCAAAGTCCATCTCTTCATATTCCAAGACAACATTATTACCGATATTCTCAACAGCACTTTCTCTAATCTTAAAGCTATCGCCAAATATCCTTGTATTATCCAAAGCCGATAACTGTTGGTAAGCCTTATTAATCTTAGTAAATTGGAAGCCCTTTAAGTGGATCTGCTCATTTACTACGAAGCACAAGGTTATAACTCCCTTAAGTCTTCTTGAAAGCTTAAAAGTATTCTCTTGATAAACACTCCATATAGGAGGTGCTTGATAATGAACTTTATCAACCAGCTTACTTCCCTCTTCACCAGGCATACCTTCCCATATCTCAATAGGAAGTGGTTCACTACTGTTATAGAATATAGGCAAAGTCACTTCATCAGAACCGTATTGACCAAAATCAACATTTCTAAATCCAATGTGACTCTCTCCATCAACTGATGTAAAAACTCCACGCTCATGCCCATTACTTAGTTCACAGTTACTTGCACTATATAGACCTCCAGGAATGAAATCATAAGCATCCAAGTTAACATTACCAAGTCCTGTAGCCTCAAACTCTAACTCAGATATAATAACAGCTTGCTTTCTTCCGTTATTAGCATAGCAACGAAGTCTGAACTCTCCGTCTCCCTTTACAGTAAGAAGGGCTTCTGTACCTTCATATTCAATCTCTGCAATATTGGTGTCTATTCCAAGTGGTGTAATGGCTCTCCAGTGAATATCATTATAGGTGGCATTAGGAGGGAAGATTTCTGCAGTAATCTTAGTCTTGGTATTCTCCTTATCAAAGCGATTAACTCCATGATTGATAAGATTAATCTTACGAATAGGTATCTCATCATTAGGTAGTGATTTTCTGTTCTCCACAAGCGTCTTAGAAACACCTGCCCTTACTTTCGAAGGAACTGCCTTTAGGGTAATTTCACTAGCCTTTAATCCCCTAGAAGTAGCCTTAACTTTTATTTCACCCCCATCAAACTTAGCCGCAATAATTGCAAGAAGCTTACCGGCAAACAGTCTTCTGCTTGTTCCTTTATATTGGTCATAATCCGTACTGTCACCATTATCTAGACCAACAAGTCTTCCTGCTCCACTAACCTCTACTTCTATTCGATTATTAGCATTGGCAACATAATTCCCATCAGCATCCTTAGAGCTTATAGTAACAAATATCAAGTCTTCCCCATCAGCTTTTAACTCAGTCTTATCTGCTTCCATGATTATCTCAGTAGCATCTCCAAAGGAGGACTGAATATCAGTATCGATAACCTTACCATCTTCATCATAAGCTAATGCCTTTAAGGTACCCTTAGTATAAGGTATCTGCCAATCTCCGCTAAGCTTCTTACCCTTAACATGATCAATCTCAACTTTACCTAAGGATTCACCATTAAAGAATAGTTCGATTGTTGGAGCATTGGAAAATACCCTAACATCAATAAGCTGTCCTTCATTAAAGTCCCAGTAAGGGAGAATATGCACCATAGGATTATCCTTGTAACTAGTCCACTCTGCTTGATATATATAGAATGCATCCTTCTTAAAGCCAGCTGTATCAATCTGACCAAAGTATGAGTTCTTAGTCTGATACGGAGTAGGCTCCCCTATATAATCCCAGCCTGTCCAGATGTATTGTCCTAAGCAGAACTTAGCATCACGATCATCTGTAATGGTTTTTTCAGTGCTCTTAGCTCCCCAGCTAGTCGTACAATTACCCAGTGAAGAACACTGCTCATCATCATTAGCAAGCATAGGCTGAGTTAATGGAAAATGATATATTCCACGGCTTTGTACTGTAGAAGCGGTCTCACTTCCATAGATAATCCAGTCCGGGTATTTCTCATGATGGCTATCATATAGATATTCTGAATAGTTATATCCTACAACCTCAACCTCATGGGCAGCTTTTTGAGTATTCTCCCAAGCCAAGAAGTTGGAGCCAAAGGTAACAAGTCCATTCTTCCTCGGATCATGAAGCTGAACCAGCTTTCTTAAATTTATAGTTACTTCCCTACCTCTATCATCTATATGAGTATCGTAGATCTCATTACCAATACTCCACATAATAATAGAGGGATGGTTTCTATCTCTTCTTACCCAGCTGGCCACATCCTTAGGATGCCACTCCTTAAAATAGTTACTATAGTCATGGGTGGTCTTGGGTCTTTCCCACATGTCAAATGCTTCAGAAACTATAAGTATTCCCAACTCATCAGCCAAATCCATATATTCAACTGCTGGCATATTGTGGGCAGTACGAATAGAGTTAACACCCATTTCCTTAAGCATAGTAAATTGACGTCGTAGAGCTGTTACATTCATGGCTGCTCCAAGGGAACCTAGGTCATGGTGCATACATGCTCCATGTAATTTTACATAGCTATCATTTAGGAAAAATCCTTCATTCTTATCAAACCTAAGTGTTCTAAAGCCAAACTTCTGTGTTATTGTATCTACCACATGACCATCAATCATAAGTTCTGTCTTAAGCTCATAAAGATATGGATCCTCCAAGGTCCAAAGGCTTGGGTTCTTAACCTCAATTGCTTGAGATAAGGTACTCACATCCTTTGATAGATCCTTAAGACTCTCAGATGCTTCAGCCACTACATTACCATTCTTATCAATGATGGTCTGCCTTATTGATGAGCCTAACTCCTTATTATCAATTACAACTTCACTATCAACAAGAACTGTCCAATTATCAGTATTCTTACATGTAGATATATAGATACCATCACTAACCAGATAACTTGGAGCTGTCGTTCTTAGCCATACGCTTCTATATATGCCTGCCCCTGAATACCAACGGCTGTTAGGTGATTGGTGGACTACCTGTACTTTGATTTCATTGTCACCAATCTTAAGTAAATTAGTTATGTCAAATTCAAAGGAGGAATAACCATACTTCCACTCCCCTGCTACTTGTCCATTGATATAAATCGTGGAGTTCATATAAACTCCTTCAAAGTAGATACTAATTACCTTATCATCAAGAGATTCTATCTTGAAATTTTTCCTATACCAGCCTTCACCATCCTCATAAAGTGCATTGGTATTATAAATTAACCAATCATGGGGGATTTCTACCTCCCTCCATACTACATCACTGCTATTGGTATGTGCTAAACTTGTACCTAAGTCGAATTTGGAAAACTGCCATCCATCATTAAATAATTGATTAATCCTCATATCAATAACCTTGCCTTTCTTCATATCTTACTCAGGCTGTCCCCATAGAACACCTCTTGAACCGGTGGCTATGTAAAAACGTCCATATTCTCTAGGGTCTCCTACTATACTTCTAATATCACCATACATCTGCTTCTCATTATTTATTCTCTCCCAGGTTATACCTTCATCAAGAGATCTATAAAATCCATAATCCCCATCAATAATTCCGTTAACATATAGAGTCTTACAGGAGCTTTCTGGAGCTTCTTTACCCATACCCTGTCGGTATATCTTATCACCCTTCTTAGAAACTCTAAGGAAATCGGCCTTCTTAGTCTCCTTATCAAATGATATCTTCCAAAGTCCTTCATCTCCGGTTGAAATCCATACAATACCTTCCTTGCCGGATTCCGCCCTAATCTCAGCAGGCATTCTACCATCCATACCACCAAGCTCTAGCTTAGGGAATTCTTCTGATACAGGAATCTGGTAGAACGTTCTTGCCCTATCTGTGCTTATATACATTAAGGAATCATCACCAAAGCCATAGAATAACTCTGGATTAACCCTATCAGATATTACTTTCAAGGTCTTAACAGAATCCTTATCTATAATTGTATCCTGTAGTTTACTGCTCTCCTGGAATACACTAGTATCCTCAATTTTCTTTCCTTCCAGATCATATACAAGAGATTTATGCCAGCTCTCTCCTAAATTCTCAGTATAGACAACAGTATCAATAGGAAGTATATTCCCCTCACCAACTGTCCATACAAGAGTTTTTCCATCAGCAGAAAGTGCTGTCCAACCTGAGTTAGTATTAGGTTTTCTGATGGCTTCGATTAACTTATCAATTTTATCAGTAATACCAACTGGATCTGGTAGTCTAAGCCAGGTTTTACATTGATCATCTGACCATATAAGACCTCCTGTTGTTTTGCCCTTCCAGTTACCTCTAGAGGTTACAGCAACTTCCAAAGGGTTGTTATCTGCATAATCTGCATTAAGACAGGTTATATATCTATTACCCCGTTCATCTGCAAATGAATTCTCACAAGGCTTGTTCAGATCAGTAAAGGCGAAGCCACCTAAGTCTCCAATTATATCAATAAGCTTTACTTCTCCCCCAGGAGGACTATAAATATTAAGATGAACTGTTTCTTCAATCCCCTTACAACTTGGTCTCCACACAACCTTTTTAACTAGAAGCTTTCCATCCTGAAGATTCTCAGTCATGAATACTCCTGTACCGGTGTTAAATACTGCTCTATTGGGATCAAAGGGATCAATCTTAATGTCTGACAACCAGTGAATTAAGCTCTCATTACCATTGTACTGTGGCTTCATATAAGGAACCTCATCAAACTCCATCTGACCTATCTCCAGATTATGAAGTATAGGAACCCAGTCTTCTCCATAATTTACGGAATAAAGAACAGCATCTCCCTTTCCACAGCCTTGTGTTGAGCATATCAACTCTCCGGATTGATCATTAACACCGTTAATTCCCCCAAAGCCGCAGAGCTCACTAATAGCTTTAAATCCCCCTCCTATAAAGTCAAGCTCAGGGGTAACATACCTATGATCAAGAATCTCACCTGTATCCGTTAATTCATATCTTAATATACAACCCTTTTGTGCACCACCCATATCACAAGCATATCCATGCCAGTCTTGCCATGAGAAGCCAACAGCCGACATAGTAACAAAGAGATAGCTAGCCGTCATATATGCTCTCTGACCAACAAAACCAGGATAGTTACCAAATTCAGTTTCAGAAGGTTGACCAGGCATTACTTTGAAGCTCTTACCACCATCTCTGGAGATATATAAGCTCTTACCCCTAATATTACCCTTAGGGGAATTCTCTTTACCAGATGTAGATACAACAATTGTCTGACATCGTCCATCCCTGCAGGAACGGGGATCTAACCAGACAAATGCTATATCTAATTCAACATTCTTCTCTCCTTCTTTGACAGCCAGCTTAGCCCAGCTCTCTCCATAATCCTCAGAAATCAAAAGTCCTTCAGTCTGAGAGCCATAGTATATGATTGATGAATTGCTAGGATCTACTAAAAGTCTTTCTCCTGTACCTCTACCTGGAGCATTGCCATGAACTCCTGCAGGAATTTTAAAATATTCAAATGTTTCTCCTCTATCCTTAGTACGACAAAGATAGTTATTCTCCCAATCTCCTGAAGCAATGTAAAGCCAATCTGGATTAGCTGGGTCAAGGGCTATAGATAAGGGGTAGCTTTCCCATTTTTCAGTAGCCTTCACATGGTTCATAAGTGAAGTCCATGATTTTGTTTCAAAATCATAACGATATACTCCTCCAATATCAGTTCTAGCATAGAGAATGTCTTTTTCCACAGGGTGGAAGCAAAAACCAGTAACAAATCCACCACCAGGAACAGGAGCATTTTTATATTCATAAGGTATATATGGCTTATTACTTTTTGTCATATTAATACCATTCCTTTCATGTTGTTCTTTTTAACTTTTATTACCAGATATGAAAAACGATAAAATCATTCTTTTATAGGGTGAAATCCACTTTCGCCCCTTCTCTTATAAATACAGGTATAATGTCTAGAGGTGCGTCTACTTCAACTGTAGTTCCACCTTCAAAAACTTCCCTTGTGTGGGAATTGGTCCATCTACATCCTTTAGGTAGATACACAGAACGTTTATCGGTTTTTTCGTACATTACAGGTGCTACTAGAATATCAGAACCGAATAGATATTCATCATCTATATCCCATGCCTTTTTATCCTCAGGAAATTCATAGAAAAGTGGTCTTATAACAGGACTTCCCTTCTCATGAGCTTCTTCCATTAGGGTCCTGATATAAGGCTTTAATTCTTCCCTTAGGAACATATATTTCTTAACAATTTCGTAGTTTTCTTCACCATAACTCCATACCTCGTTATCTGCACCAGAGAAGAAGGCTCCACCACCTTTTGTTCCAATAGGCTTTCTATGAGGGATTCTTTCTCCATGTAGACGAAATACAGGTGAAAAAACTCCATATTGAAACCATCTCACAAAGCATTCCTGGAACTTGGGATCATCTGGATTACCACGTAGAAAACCTCCAATATCTGTTGTCCACCATGGAATTCCTGCCAGACCAATATTAAGACCAGCTGCAAATTGCTCTCTAAGTCCCCTAAATGTTGAGTCAACGTCACCAGACCAAACAAGGGCACCATATTTTTGACTTCCTGCCCATGCACAACGAGTAAGATTGATAACTTTATCCTCTCCAGCCTCTGTCATTCCATCATAGAATGCCTTAGAGAAATACCTAGGATAAATGTTACTATTTTGTACAGCTGGACCAATATGATATCTATAAAGAGGGAAGTTGTAATCTGAATATTCAGGCTCTGCTTCATCAAGCCAGAATAGCTTTACCCCTTTTTCATAATAATTTCTCTTTGCTTTTTCCCATATGAACTTTCTCGCCTCTGGATTTGTTGCATCAAAGAAAACTGTGTTACCCATGAACTCCATATGGGTAGTGATACCAATATCATTCTTCACTAAAAGGTTCTTCTTGTTCATCTCATCAAAGTTTTCACTGGTTTTTGCAACTGTTGGCCAGATAGATACCATCAGCTCAATGCCCATACTTTTTAGCTCTTTAATCATAGCTTCTGGATCAGGCCAATATTCTGGGTCGAACTTCCAATCTCCATGGTCTGTCCAGTGAAAAAAGTCAACAACAATAACAGAGATAGGTAGTCCACGTCTTTTATATTCCCTAGCTACTGATAGTAGTTCCTCCTGAGTTTGATAACGAAGCTTACTTTGCCAAAAGCCCAAGGCAAAGTCAGGCATCATAGGTGGCTTACCAACAACAGCCATATATTGTTCTTCAATATCTGCTGGAGTATCCTTGGCTGTTATCCAATAATCCATTTGCTTAGTTGATGTTGCCTGCCATTCAGTTAGATTCTTTCCAAATGAGGCATAACCCACTGCAGGATTATTCCAGAAGAAACCATAGCCTTTATTAGATAGTAAGAATGGTATAGAAACCTGAGAGTTTCTTTGCTCCAGAAGGAGACGGTTAAACTTTTGATTTAAATATCCATGTTGATACTGTCCCATTCCATACAGCTTTTCATCTGGATCTGATTCAAAACGAACAGTTAGCTGATAATCTCCACCAAGATATGGCCTCCATTCTCTAGCTGCTAGACCTATAGGACTGCAATAACGGTCAAAGTCATCACGATTACGAATATACTCTTCTAAAAGAACTTCATCTTTTTGATTATAATAGGTTATAAAACCATCATATCTGACAGTAGCTGTGATATTACCATTAGTTATAGATGATAGCTTTTCATCAATTTTAATATTAACAGCTGTTTTTAGACCAGGCTTTGTATCTAGGGCCCAATCTTCATCAATAAACTCTGTACCTTTAATACTTCTAACCCTTAAACTATCATTGCCCCAAGGTTCTATACATAGTAACTCCCCATATATTTCTCTAACTAATGTGGTGTTTTCTTGTCTAAACATTGTTCAATACAGCTCCCTTCAAGTATCCTTTCGTTTTCAATAGTAGATAAGGGCCTCCTGGTAACCAGTGAAGCCCTTATCTACTATTTTATTCATCAGATTAAATCAAATCTGATATCGTGCTTATATTTCTTAGTTACTTGCAGCCTTAGCAGCATCTTCTAATTCCTTACGAGTTACTGCTTCTTGCTTTTGGTATTCAACACATTGATCATATCCATAATCGTTAGCCTTAGTTCTCATTTCTGCAACGATGGAGTCAAACTCAGCATCTGTCTCAGCATATATAGCTCTCCATGAATATGTTCTGATTGTCTCAGCAACCTGTGCCCAAATAGTCTTTAGCTCATCGCTCTTTGGTGTAGGTGTATATTGTGTACCAATTGATATAGCAAGGTGGCCATTCTTTTCTAAATACTCAGTAGGGCTGTTTGCACCTGTGAAGTTTCTCCAGTCTTGCTCTATTTCACTAACTGGCTTAGCTAGGTATGTTTCCCAATTCTTCCAATCATATGAATCCCCATTAGCAGCCTCAGGGTTCCTTGAAGCTCTAGCCCATGTCTGATTGTTGATTTTGCTTGTACCATCAGTATACTTACCACTATAACCATTAGTCATCTCTGTGTTAACGTCTGCTAATGCAGTTTCGCCTAATTCAGTTAGATAAGGATTACCTTCTTCATTGTAATCCCAGATTACGCCCTTAGGACCCCATTCCATGGTCATAAAACCTTCTGGAGTACTTAACCAGTTGATAATTGCCATGCAAAGCTCTGGATAATCTGTCTTAGATCCAATAGTCCATACACGGTTAACACCATAAATGTTCAAACCATAAGTAAGGTTCTTCTGATCCTTTGCTGCAAGAGGCATCATAGCCTTACCTGCTTCCTTATGAACTGGTGTATTATAAAGTCCACTTGCCATCCAGTCAAATATATTAAAGAATGCAGCACCAGTCTGATATGCTTCAGACATATCATCATAGGTCTGAGTCATAGAGTCTGGATCAAGTAATCCTCTTTGATAAAGAGTATTATAGAACTTTAATGCTCTTAGGTACATTCCACCTTCCATAAGTGCATCTTCATAAACCTGATTTGCAACATCATATAATCCGAAACCAAATTCATCATAGCCATATAATGCGCCAGTAGATTTAACCATCATAACCATATCTCCATCCCAATCAGGGAATAGTGATACACCATAGGTCTTTCCACCTGTATCAGATGTAGGTTCAAGCTTAACCATCTCATCTAAAAGATCTACGAAGTCTTCTAATGTATTAACTTCAGGATAACCTAACTCTTTGTATAAATCCCAACGTACGTCTGGTTTGTAGAAGAATGGCTCATAGTCAGTAGCACTAGTTCCTACGTTATGGCCAAAACCATGAAGCTTACCATCAGGATTGATGCTTCTGTTTTTCTCAAGCGCTGTTCCCATATGCTCTAAAATATATGGGCCGTAATCTTCGATTAATCCATCTTCTTCCCAATCAAATAGCATTCCAGCATTGATTGCTTGAACATACTCATCAGCATCACTACCAAATACTACGATATCACCTAAGTCTCCGGATTCCATTCTTGTAACGAATGTACCATCACCATCATTGATGATATTTAATACAACATTAAATCTCTCTTTCATAACCTGTCCAAACCAACCGATTTGTTCACCGGAGTAGTTTGCTAACTGAGTGTAAACATTAAGAGTAATAGTCTCTTCTGGAATGATATCCTCTAAGCTAACATCATCACCAGTACCATCTGAAGTCTCATCTGTTATGCCATCTGTTGTGTCATTACCGGGTGTCTTTGTGTCGTTGTCTTTGTTATCAGCCTTACTACATGCAACAAATGATAATGTCATGATAAGAATTAATAGTAGGGTTAATAACTTACTAGCTTTTTTCATAATTCAACCTCCTTAATATTATTAATGCATATAATGCATTATTTCTGAAATTTTATTAGTGTTAATCCAATACTAGGGTATTACCGTATATTAATATCTTTTTTGCAGCCCCCCCTTTTTATTCATACTTGCTCTATAATTNATGTAGGTAAGAGCCTTAGCCTTTAACTGCACCCATCATAATGCCCTTTGTAAAATATCTTTGCATAAATGGGTAAACTAGAAGTATAGGTATTATAGTAACCATAGCTACAGTTAATTTAACTGATCTCATATTAAGAGTAGAGTCAATTATACTTTGAGATAAGTTACCACCAGAATTCATCAATGCTGATAAATTAGAGGTACTATTCATGTATATATATAGTCTATACTGTAAAGTATATAATTCAGGTCTACCGGACATAAGTATCATTGAATCCGTAAAGCTGTTCCAATGACCAACCGCACCAAATATCGCTATTGTAGCCAGAATTGGCTTACTTAATGGCCATATAATATGACGGAATCTAAGCAAATATCCTGCTCCATCAATTGATGCACTTTCCTCTAGGTCAGCAGGAATTGATTCTATATAGGTTTTCACAAGAATAATATTATATGGAGAAACAATACCCGGGATAATGTATGCCCAGAAGTTATTAGTCAATCCTAACATGGACATATTCAAATACCATGGAATTAATCCCGCATTAAAATACATTGTTATAATGAAGAAACGGTATATAAATTTACGTCCCCACATTTCATGCTTAGTTACAAGGTAACCGATAAATGCTGTTGCACCAACCATAACTGCTGTACCAAGAACAGTTCTTACAATTGAAACCAGAACAGAAGTACCTAAATTATTAACATTCAATAATGAAATATAGTTTCTAAAATGGATACCCTTTGGTAACCACATAATCTGGCCAGTACGTACAAGCTCATTATCACTTATTGTATTAATAAGAAGATAATAAAATGGGAAAGCACAGATCAATGTAAAGGCTGCAAAAAGCACGTAGTTTAAAATATCAAATGTCACGTCACCTTTTGAAAGTTTATATTTATGTTTTTTGTTAACAATTTTTTTCATCTTTTTATCCGAATTCATTCTTATACCTCCTATACTATGCTCTCGCCACGAACCAGTTTGGAAAGCCTATTGGCACCCATTAACAATGTCACACTAATAATAGATTTAAGCATACCAACAACAGTAGCAAGCGGTATATTGCCTGATCCACCACTACCAAGGCCCAATGTATATACATAAAGGTCTAAGACTTCTATAGTTTCCTTATTGGCAGAATTCTTAAATACAAAATACTGATCCATACCATTAGATAAAATACTTGCTATGGATAATAGTAGTAATACGGAGAAGGTAGGTAATAATCCTGGTAAGGTTATATGCCACATACGTTGAAAACGTCCAGCACCATCTACAGTAGCTGCTTCATAAAGCTGCTGATCTATACCAGAGATACCAGCTATGTAAATAATAGCACTCCAACCAAGACCCTTCCATGTTCCCCATGCCCACATCTTTAACCAGATATAATCACCACTCATAAGGAAGTTTGCTCCCTGATCAATAACCCCCATCTTGATTAAAACCGCATTAACAAATCCATCTGATGAGAAAAGAGCAAAGGCAAATGTATATACTAAGACCCAACTTATAAAGTTAGGAACGGTTGTAATCGTCTGAATAAGCTTTCTATACTTATTTGCTTTTATTTCATTAAGGAATATAGCAAATACCATTGGTAGAAATGAGGTTCCTATACCTAAGGCACTCATTGCTAAGGTATTCTTCATTACACGAACCATATCTGCTCTAGTTGCTGAATTTTGAAATAGGTATCTAAACCACTTTAATCCAACAAATTTATCCATGCTCAAATCAATTCCAGGCTGATAATCGAAGAAGGCATATCTCCAACCCCAAAGAGGTAAATAGGAGAATACAAAGCATAGGATAACAAAAGGTAAAATCATCAAGAACAATTTATATTTTGATTCCATACCATATTTATCTTCACTAGTTACTTTAGGTATTTTAAGTAAATTGATTGTTCCAAGTATGGCTATAGTAATAAACAGCCCTAGAAAAACTATAAAACCATTGGCAAACATCGGTTCAACACGGTCCGCATTAGATGTTCCTGAAAAACCAAGATATGCAGGAATCAATAATCCTAGGAAAGGCAATGCTAGAATACTTGATAAAGTAATAATTTTAGTTCCTAGCTTCTGTAAACGTTTTGTTCCTAAGGACATACAGCAACCAATTGCTATAGCAATAATACATAAGATTACAAGCAGTGATGCATAATAAAGCAAATTAAGAGTTCCTTCATCTACCCAACCTCTCCTAAGGGGACGAGTAAAATCTTTAAAAATCGCCGAACGAGAAGTTGACATAGTGATAAATGCTGCATTCTTATTGATTAGTCCACTCATCCTAGCTGGATTAAATGCAGGAACAACAGTAGAAACAATCAATGCAATTATTGCAACCCGTAAGGCTATCATCCAATTACTTGTTTTTTCTAAATACTTTTTTGACATTTTCACACATCCAATCTATTAATTTTGCTTAAATATTCCCCTATTAGTTTTGCTTCTAACATTCCCATTATTGCTACTAGTTTATATCCTTTACCGATTGGCCTTTTAATACTTCACCTTCAACAACAACTCTTTCTATAATAGTTGCTTTAGGATTTTCAATTATATAAATCAGCTTTTCGGCAGCACTTCTTCCTAGTTCTCTAGTATCTTGTCTTACAGTAGTAAGCTTTGGACTAAGAACCTGAGACAAGGTGATACCATCATATCCTGCAACCGATATATCTTCTGGAATTCTGAGGCCTCTATCTTTAATAGCATTAATTCCACCTATGCAGGAAAAATCATCAGGGAATAAAATACAAGTCGGCCTATCCTTCAAATCTAATAATTCATTAGTTAATCTTGCAGTTGATTCTGGATCATGGTATATTCCTGACTTTATATATTCATCATTAACATCTATTCCAAATTCCCCAAGTGTTTTATGAAAACTACCAACTCGGTTTCTAGTTACTGATGAATCTGTACCATGAATATAAGCAATTTTTCTATGGCCCATGCTATAAATGTAGGTTGCTAAGTCTTTCATCCCCTTAACATTATCCGACACAATAGCTGTCCTGTTATCCAAAACATGATCAATGGTTACAACAGGAATTTCTCCATTGACTAGTTCAATAACATCCTTGTCTTTAAAATCAATACAGGCTATTACAACTCCGTCAACACCCCTATATTTGCTATGTTCATAGTATGACATTGTTCTCATACCCATATGTTTATTGATAAAAGTTATGTCATATCCATTTTTTTCAGCCTCCACCTTAAGACTGTCTAGGACATTAGAAAAATATTGATGTGTCAATCCACTTTGAGCTTCATCAACAAATAACACTCCAATATTATATGTCCTATGAGTTTTTAGTGCTCTTGCTGATGAGTTTGGAAAATAGCCCATTTCCTTTGCAGTTTTCCTTATAAATTCCTTAGTGGTACTAGAAACATCACTATGATTATTAAGTGCTTTGCTGACAGTGGCAATTGAAAATCCACATTTAATTGAAATATCCCTGATTGACACCAATTTAACTCCCCACTTTACATATTTAGATTTAAACGTTTTCAAAACTCTTCTTAAATCATATCTGAAAGTCATTATAGCCACATATTTAATGTGTTTGACATATATTTTNGGTAATACTTATGACTCAAATCATAATACACTACCAACTTATCCTAATTAATTAATACATTGAATTAACTAGTAAGTCCATTTTAACTTATTATTTAGATATTTACAAGTGGTTTTTAATAAAAATGCTAATTTTCGAAAACGATTTCTATAGTAATAATGCCCAATTCATTAGGAAATTAATTTTTTCTCTAATTTTTTATCCTATAGAAAGCTATTTATTAACAGATTAGACGAAAAATCCCCTACTAAGCCAATGTAAAATATTCACTTGTCATAGTAAGGGCTAATTTTTCTTTCAATATTATAGTATAAACTTTTTATTTAACAGGAAGGCTTAACAGGGATGCCATTAACCTCCACCATATCACTAATTTCGATAACAAGACATCTTCGTCCATCTACAAGCTTAGTTTCTATAAGATCAGTCCTTTCAGGATTAACCTTTATAACCACATCCGGTGTCTTTACTTCAAATGATTTTGTATTAATTACATTTGTTGCAAGTAAGGATCCACTATCTCCTGTTATTTTCTCGTAATTACTATCAAATTCCTGAAGCTTCTCTTCCTCCACACCACATTCAGCAAAAAGATTCTTCACTTCAGTCTTTTCAAGGGTAAGTGGCTCTGGAATTTCCTTTATTTTATGATCTTCGACTATTTCATTTAACTTCTCATGAATGTTTTTTACAAGATCATATTCACAGTCATCACCTAAGGTTTCCTGAATAATAGCCTGAAAGCTTTCCTTTTGCACTCCTGCTGATAGGGGAACATGACAGCCTAAGAGTTGATTGACAAAATCATCCTGTAATTCCTCTGGATTCTTTGAGTAATAAAGTATGCTATGTATATCTGTGCTTCTATCATTAAAGGCTGGAAATAGAAATCCATTGGTAGGCATATTAACTACCCAGTCTTGAATGCGCTTATGAAATTGATTAGTCTCATCATAATAGCTAAGTCCAGGCTTTGAAAGGTTTACAGGACATATAGAGCAAAGAATATAGCTGTACACCTCATCTGAAGCATCATCCATTAGGATATTGTCATTGGTTTTACCAGGAATGTCATAGGCTGCATAGATCATAAGAATAAGGTAATTACCAGTATAATCATAATTCTCGATAACCCTATTATAAAATTCATCTAATAGATCTTCATCCTTCAATTGACTATCTCTAAGCTTCATAAGGAAGGCTTGTGTTCCCCCTTCAAACTCTGTCTCCAATGGAAATTCCATATTAATAAGGTTTCTACCAACCCTACCAGATAAGGTTTTCTTAAATATTTCAAAATACTTAAAGGTCTCTTCCTCTGGCATTAATAGAAATGTTTCTGTAAATTTAGTCTTAACAGTCTTCTCACCGTCTACATAGCATCCACTAACCCTTGTTATTGAACTATTCTCATGCTTAAACTGTCTTTTTATCTCTGAAATCTCGCTGTTTATCATCTAGATACTTCCTTTTCTAGTTAATCAATATATTTAATTACATGGCCTTGCTTTTTCTAAAATATATAGCTGTAGCCAGCATACCTAAAAGCAACAATATAATATTAAGGACAAAAGGCAACATTCTAGAAATATCACTTAGCACACCGCCTATGTATCCAAAAGGAACACTTACTAGCATTACTGTGGTTTGCAGTAAGGCCATGACACTTGAACGTTCCACAGGATCCACATGAATAGCAACTAAGGATTCCCTGAGGGTGGCCAACACCGCCCCTCCTAAGGCTTCGAATATTAATGAAATACCTAGTATTACATAACCCAATGGACCAGTATCACTTATGATGATTAACAATATGCAAGCGATTATGGAGCTTATAAAGCCTCCGTAAAGTGGCCATTTTAACTTTTTTTGATTAATACGTGAAATAATAGTAAAGAAAAGAATGATTGAAATTATACTTTTAGCCATAGGAAATATGGGTAACAAAGTATCAGGAACACCTATACGCCTTGAGGCAATTATCTGCCAAAAGGTATTTCCAATCATGTAGACAATTTCAACAAAGATACTAATAATAATAGCAAATTTAGTACCACGGGAGGTTATTATACTGCTAACTGCACTTTTATAGCCTGATAGTATCTCACCCCATGATTTATTTTTAGTAGCTTCTTGTCTAATCTTACCTACAGCGGTCTCTGTTGAAAGCTTATATAAGATTACTATCTTTAAAGTCATTATAACAAATGCATTAATATAGAGTATTCTAATAGCAGGAACCAAGGTTAGCTTTGATACTAAGATTGAAGCTATTGGAGCAAATAGGGCCGATAGATTACCAGTAATCAATACCCATGAATATATCTGGGTTATCTTATCCTTGGGAGCATCTTCTACTAGAAGACAATCCCAAGAAACTGTGGTTATCTTCATAGTTCCATTAAGAAGGGCTGCTACTACAAAGAACCAAAAGCCTTGGCTGGATGCCCATATAAGGCAAGGTAAGCTCCAAGCTATAAAGTCAAACACAGCTGTACTCTTCCTACGTCCCATCTTATCAATAATTGCACCAGATAAAAAGGCAAATATCATCTGGGAAAACATATAAATCGAACTTACAATACCAATCTGGATGTCACTTAAACCAAATGCTAACATAAATACAGATGCATATGGAAGACACAGATTCATGGAAAGACCCCACATAGGTTCAGTATAAACACAGGCACGGGGATTACCCTTAAGTCCCACCAGGGTTTGTAGTAAGGGATGCTTCATTAAGAATTTTCTCATTATCATTAGTTCCTTTCAGCATATTCACAAAAAAAACAACCCCACCGCTTTCGGTTAGGGAGGGGTTGTTTCGTCATCTATATTATATTTTACTATATTTTATAGGAAATGCAATACGTTTGAATAAGTTTTTACTTGACGAACATGTGATTTTGAAACAAGCTCTTTTATACGGTTTTAAAACCTTATTCATTATGATTTAATTTGTCTATTACTTTCAGAAGGTCCTCTTTACTAACCGTACCGTTTCCAAAACTGATGGTACCTCGAATTGGCATATATTTAACCATCGCCATCATCATTTCCTTTGATATAGCTCCTTCGCTATCCGAGCTTTCTTCTATATCATCTTGTCCAAAGATGCTCCCCTTCATTAATTCACCTATATACTGGTTTGCATATGGATCCTCCATTATATCACCGATTGTAGAATCCATGGTATATACAACTGGAAGCTTAACGGTAGATTCTACCTTAATTGCAGCTGAGCATTCAATGCTTCTTGATGAGCTACCGATTAAGATCTCGAATTCACCGGTTTCCACATGCCAATCATGTATTTCTGTATTCCAGTAGGCAAAGGCTCTTTTGCCTAGTTCAAAGGTTACAGTCTTTGTCTCACCCGGCGCAAGCTCTACCTTATCAAAACCTCTTAATTCTTTTTCAGGTCGTATCACAGTACTTTTTACGTCCCTTATATATAGCTGAACGATTTCTTTGCCGGCTCTGCTTCCAGTATTGGTAACATCAATTGATACGGTTACCGTATCCCTATCTGTTATACTGGATTTATTAACCTGTATATTAGAGTATGCAAAAGTCGTGTAGCTAAGGCCATGTCCGAAGGGAAATAGTACATCCATCTTTTTAGTATCATAATAACGATAGCCGACAAATATACCTTCCTTGTACTCTACCTTGTCCTTCTCACCGAAGTAATAGAGATAGGATGGATTATCTTCCAGCTTGATAGGGAAGGTCTCTGGTAACTTTGCACTAGGATTAACTTCACCAAATAGAATGTCTGCACATGCCGCACCAACCGCCTGGCCTCCAAGATAGGCTTCTAAAATACCTTTTACATCATTCACCCATGGCATCTCAACTGGAGAACCATTATGAAGAACAACTACAGTATTAGGTTGCACTTCCGCCACCCTAGCAATTAGTTCGTTCTGGCAATTGGGAATAGCCATATGACTGCGATCAAAACCTTCAGATTCGAATGAATCAGGTAATCCAGCAAAAATAACAGCTACTTTAGCCTTCTTCGCTACCTCTATCGCTTCCTTCAATAACAACTCATCCGTAAGATCCTTATCATCATTGTATCCCTGTGCATAGGTGATATTATCTAAATGAGATACCATGTCCCATGCAGAGGTAACCTTATGGCTGTTGATATGAGAACTTCCACCTCCCTGATATCTGGGATACTTTGCAAATTTTCCTATAAAAGCAATTTCCTCAGTCTCTTTAAGTGGCAAAATACCATCATTCTTTAGTAATACAATTGTCTCTTCAGCAACCTTTCTAGCTATTTCATGATCCTTATCCCGGTCGAAGATGGCCTTCTTGTCTCTATTCTCAACAAAACGATATATTACATTCAAAATCCTCTCGCAGGTCAAGTCTAAAACTTCTTCAGCTAAGTTACCGTTCTTAACAGCCTCAATAATTAGTTTGTCATTGATACCATGTGAAGAGGGCATCTCAAGATCCATACCTGCCTCAAGATTTTTAACTCTATCATTCACCGCACCCCAATCGCTGACAACAAAACCATCAAAGCCCCACTCCTCACGTAGAACCTTAGTTAGATACTCCTTGCTTTCAGCAGCATATACACCGTTAATCTTGTTATAGGAACACATAACAGTCCAAGGCTTCTCATTAACAATGGCGCCCTCAAAGGCTGCTAGATAAATCTCTCTCAGTGTTCTTTCGTCCACCTCGGATGATGAGGACATTCTTCTTGTCTCCTGATTATTGGCAAGGAAATGCTTAATGCTGGTCCCAACATTCTTACTCTGCACTCCCTTAATCAAGGCACCGGCTATCTCAGTCGTTAGGTAAGGATCCTCAGAATAATATTCAAAGTTTCTACCACAAAGGGGAGAACGCTTAATATTGACAGCAGGTCCTAAAATAACGCTTACTCCTTCTGCTTGACACTCATTCCCAAGAGTTTCACCCATCATGGTAATCAGTTCTCTGTTAAAGGAAGCCGCTGTACCACAGCCTGCTGGAAAGCATACCGCCTTAATACTTTCATTTATTCCCAGGTGGTCTGCCTCCTCTGACTGTTTTCTTAGTCCATGAGGGCCATCCGATACCATTACAGCCGGTATTCCCAACCGTTCTACGGCCTTAGTATGCCAGAAGTCTGCACCAGAACACATTCCAGCTTTTTCTTCTAAGGTCATCTCCCTGATTATTGCTTTTATATTATCTGTTTTCATTTCATATCTCCTTCCATGTTTTATACTAACTGGCTCAATATGACTTTTTAATTAAAATTGGCTATTAATGAAGAATTGTCTCATCGCCGAAGGGGAACTTTGGAGATGCATTTTTATGTAGTATTACTAATTCATGATCATAATTGTGTCTTACTTCACAATTTTCATCAAATACCATTGTCGCCTCATCATCAGCTTCGCATTCTGGCCAATTTGGTAGGGCAGGTAGATTTGGATTGCCATAGCGAGCAAAATTAACCCATGCACCTAGCATTTGATCTTCAAGTTTATCGGAAACCCCTGGTTTATTACATACTGGAACTTTATCTGTATTATGGAATACAAATGGTATTTCTGAACAGTGCCAAGAGGGCTTTCCGTCATCATATGGAAATTCGTAAGCAAACATATAAGAATAGGTCGGTGCTTCTTTATGTATTGACTTCTTCTTAATAAAATCAATTGTTGGATAACGGAATATTGAATCTAGCATAAGTAAATCCGTAAGATTCTTATTCGGATAAGCCTTTTTAAAGAGATCACTTAATTCATTGGAGGCCTCTCCATATTTTTCTTCAATCATTTTTTTAATATCATCTTCTGATAGATTGTATTTATCTGCAATTCCAGGACCAAATGCAAATTCACACATTACAGAACCAATTAATATAGGTATCGTCTTAGCATGCTCCGTGAATCCTACCGTTCTAGGATCACCTACATAGAAATCATTCTGAATTGGAATACACCCGATATAGGCTCCCTCACGAGCAAGTTTCGGGGATAACTTAATATAAGCAGCTGCCATCAGATCATAAGGAACCGTCTCTAGCTTTTCAACATCACCTTCCTCAAATCCAAGTTCATTCAGCATAGCATTAACAATCTTTGTTCCATCATTATCTGGAGAATGTAAAAAGCCATCAATTAATCCACTCTGAATGATACCTTTATGAAATAGTCCATCTGCACTTGGAGTTTGCATCAAAGTCCAAACCTTCATACCGCCACCTGATTGCCCGAAGATAGTGACATTATCTGGATCTCCACCAAATTCTGCAATATTATCACGAACCCATTCTAAGGCAGCGACTATATCTGCATTACCGGCATTGGCTGAATTCTTATACTTTTCACCAAATGGGGATAAGTCCATATAACCAAGGATATTCAGGCGATGATTAAGAGTCACAACAACAACATCACCGTATTTACTCATGTTCTCACCGTCATAGGCCACTTGTTCAATGGATGAGCCTGCATAAAAGCCACCTCCATGAAGCCATACCATAACCGGTTTTTTGGCATCAGTACTGATACTCTGTGTCCAAATATTTAGATACTGGCAATTCTCGTCCTTTGGCCAATGTCGATGAGGTACCATTATTTCACCCTGTGGAACATCTTGGGTCAGCATAGGACACACATAACCATAGGACAGAGCATCCTTTACACCTTCCCAGGGTTCAACCTCAGTTGGCATCTGAAAACGTTTAGCATCCGCGTACTTAATACCGTGAAATGTGTAGGTACTATCAATGATAAAGCCACGTACTTTTCCAGCTTTTGTTTTAACAATTGGCTCTGTTTTAGAACATACAAATCTTCTTGCCATAATATGTATACCTCCATAAAATATTTTCTTAATGATATATGATTTATATTAACATCCCATAATAATTCTTACAATATTGNATCCTGTGCTAACCTCTCCTTACGATGGCAGAGCACCCCATTCCTCCACCAACACAAAGTGTTGCCAAGCCCATGCTTGCGTCAGCAGCCTCCATTTGATGAAGCAAAGTAACCAAAATCCGACATCCTGACGCACCAACAGGATGTCCCAAGGCAATTGCACCACCACTTGGGTTTAATCGTTCAGGATTGATTCCTAATTCTTTAATAACTGCAATTGATTGGGAAGCAAAGGCTTCATTAGCTTCAATAATATCAAAATCAGAAATCTTTAGCCCAGCCTTATTCATAACCTTTCTTGTTGACGCAACAGGACCAATCCCCATAATAGACGGTTCTACCCCTGACAGAGCTCCTGCTACCCATTCTCCCATGGGAGTTATTCCTAATTCTTCGGCTTTTTCTTCACTCATCACAATAATAGCAGCTGCTCCGTCGTTTATGGAGGAAGAATTGGCAGCTGTTACTACTCCACCTTCTTTAAAAGATGGCTTAAGCTTTGCAATGCTTTCTGCTGTCGTACTAGGACGCAAGCCCTCGTCTTTATCGAAAAGAAACACCTCTTTTTTCTTCCTTACCTCAATTGGTACAATCTCACGATCAAAGGCTCCAGATATCTGTGCTATAGAAGCTTTTCTCTGACTTTCAGCTGCAAATATATCAAGTTCATCTCTGGTTAGCTTCCATTGTTCGGCTATGTTCTCTGCTGTAATACCCATGTGGCAATCATCAAAGGCATCCCATAGGGCATCCTTTACCATAGTGTCAATCATTGAAGCATGATTCATCCTATATCCATACCGGGCCTGCTGCAAAGCATAAGGTGCCATTGACATATTCTCCATGCCTCCGGCAACAACTATATCAGCCTCTCCCGATATAATCATCTGTGCCGCCATGTTTACAGCATACAAGCCAGAACCACATACAACATTAACTGTTACAGCAGGCACCTCAACAGGTAATCCTGCTTTCATGGCTGCCTGACGTGCTACATTCTGTCCTAAACCAGCCTGAAGAACGCAGCCCATATATACATGGTCTACCATATTAGGCGTAATTCCCGTTCTTTTTACTGCCTCACTTATTACTGCTGCTCCCAGCTCAACTGCTGGAACAGTGCTTAAAGAGCCACCCATACTACCAATTGCTGTACGACATGCTCCAGCCAGTACTACTTTCCTAGCCATAGTGCTTTCATTCCTTCCTGACTTTACTACTATCTTACTTATAATACACCCTCAGCAGCAAGCTTCTCTACCTCATCCTGAGAATATCCATACTTTTGAAGTATTAATTCGTTATGCTGTCCAAGGGTCGGTGATGGCATCCGTATTTTTGCCTTTGTCTCACTCATTTTAACTGCAGTTCCGTTTATCAATACTTCTCCGCAAACAGGATGATTCATTGGAACAAACAACTCTCTTGCTTTTGTAAAATGCTCATCATTTGCTATTTGTTCGATATTTAATATAGGCGCCGCCGGGATACCAGCACTTAGTATTTTTTCAACCGCCTCATTAACAGTATAATCTACCAGCCATTTCTCCATGATTATCTTAAAGTCTTTATTGTTTTTAACACGTAGGGGAACTGTTGTAAATCGCTCATCAACAACTAGTTCTGGCTTCTCTAATATCTTTTCGCACAGAAGCTCAAAAAGTCTTTGGTTACCGCATCCAATTACCATCCACCCGTCTTTAGCCTGATAGGAGTCATAAGGTGCAATCGCATCATAAGAATTGCCATGAGGTACCGGAACATTGCCTGTAACAAAATATCGCTGCCATGCCTGTTCCAGACTCATTACAACAGAATCTGCGATAGAAACATCAACATATTGTCCCTTCCCTGTAATATGCCTTGCATTTATTGCCACAAGTACACCTATTGCCATATTAAGTCCACCTAATATATCACCCATAGCACTACCACAACGGGTCGGGGGGTTACCTTCCTGACCAGTTACACTCATCAATCCACCCATTGCCTGTGAGATAATATCATATCCAGGGCGATCACGGTATGGGCCATTGGCGCCAAATCCAGTAATAGCTCCATATATCAGTCTTGGGTTAATCTCCTTTAACTGTTCATAGCCCAATCCAAGCCTATCCATTACACCATATCTATAATTTTCAATTACTACATCCGCTTCTTCAACCATTTTTCTAAAGATTTTCTTTCCTTCTTCTGACTTAAGGTTGAGTGTAATACCAAATTTATTCCTATTTAAATTCCCGTAGTAAAGACTTTCTCCATTGATATGAGGACCATAATGCCTGCTATCATCACCTACTCCGGGTTGTTCTATTTTAATTACAGTAGCTCCAAAATCCGCCAATATCGATCCACAATATGGCCCAGCAAGAACCCTGGTCAAGTCTAGTACAACGATATTTTCTAGTGCCATACGCTCTGACATAATCATCTCCTCCTGTTAATTTTCTTGTGCTTCATCAAAGTTAATCTTCATTCTCATAAAAGCGGATCCCATTGATTTTCCTAAACTGTCTAATCTTAAGGAGAGGGTGGCACCTCCACCCAAGGCATGCTTCATAACAAAGTTGAAACCTAATAAGCTAGGAATCTCATACCTTACAATTTCACCTTGAACCATATCCCCAAAATGCTCATGTACCTTCTGAACGGTTACTTCTCTTTTTATCACCTCGTAATATTCAGGCTTTCTTGCAAATATGCATACATTGCTAGTATCTCCCTTGTCACCAGACCTTCCATGAGCAATTTGATTTAGATAAATCTCAGCCATATTCTGATTCCTCCCTTATTCAATTGTTATAATATTTGATGTTAGTTTTACTGAATCTCTAGGTATTAAAGTAGGCCAGAGTCCGATTACCTCTTGCACCTTTGCTCTTCCACCAAAGAAACTTGCACCAGGAGGTCCATTTAACTGCAGGGGAGCTACTTCAGGAATGATTTTCTCAGCCTCATGCTTATCCTTTGTTCGTATTGCAACTCTAAGCACTACTTCATTTAAATCCTTCACATGAGATGGATCCATATTAGCTACACCAAGATGCAAGGAGTTTAATCCTATATAATCTATTCTAATGTCTTCTGCCTTTAGATTTTTACGCTTCATTTTTTTCATTAGTATATCTGCAGCCTTTTGAGCTTTCTCATAAGCGTCAGGCCAAGCAAAACTTAGCATTGTGGAAACCTTATATCCAGCATGATATCCGATAGACAATTTCAGTGTATCCGTACGTTTCTTTCCCTGGATTCCTCCAACAGCCACTCTATCTTTGCCTACCTGTGTCAATGTTGCTTTTGAAATATCTGCGATAGCATCCGGTGTAACATAGCTTGCCGGATTATGTATTTCATATAACAACTGCTCCTTGCATGACTGTTCTGTAATCAAGCCACCGCAGTTCGGTGCTTTAGTGATAATCAAATCATTCATTGAAAACTCTGCTATGGGGAAGCCCAAATTATCCATATCAGGCACATCCCGCCATCCATAGTCAAAGTTACCACCTGCACCCTGACCACCACACTCCAGCAGATGTCCCGTCATAATTCCTCTTGCTATATTAGTCCAGTCATCCTCTTTTATTCCTAATTCATACATTAGTGGTGANAGAAAGAGTGTAGAATCAGTTGCACGACCTGTAACAATNACATCTGCATCACCAGATAAGCATTCGATTATGGGCTCATGTCCATAATAAACATTAGCATTAACGATCTTATCTTTTATTTCATTAAAATCTCCTACACCATCTATATTATCAAAAGTAATTCCTTCAGCTATCATTCGGTCGATTTCACCGGTCATATCATCTCCTAGAACGTAACCTATTTTCCGTCCGGATAGCCCTTTACTTCTGAATATGCTTCCTATCTCCTTTACACAAGCCTCAATATTCATACCACCAGCATTGCTAAGAATCCGCACTCCCTTATCCTGTGCATCTGTTATGCATTCATTCAATAAACCAAGGAAGTCTCTAGCATATCCAGCCTGAGGGTTTCTAAGTTTTTGTCTTGCCATAATTGAGAGTGTTAGTTCGGCAAGGTAATCNCATGCCATATAATCAAGTCCACCATGTTTTACCATATGGACAGCTGCATCGTTACTATCACCCCAGAAGCCCTGGCCTCCTCCAATAATTACTTTTTTCATTTAGCTGTCTCCTATCATTTTATCTATTGTTTCATTAATATCTTTTCCATGGATTTCTAAGAAAAAATACACCTGTTTTTCTAGCATTATTTCAGATCAACTTCCTCAGTTAAGACCTCAAGCTCTATCCTTGATGGAAAACCACTTCCATAACAAATGGTCTGTTGCGCTTTTTTTGAGCTATCATTACAGGCCCAAACACCTGGATAGTTGCTATGAATTGCATACTGGGGAAAGTCCGATGAAGAGATATCNAATCTTAGCCGTGAACCTTTTTTTATGGTCCATGCTATATCCCACATATTGATGCAGACCTCAATAACTGNATTCGGTCTGTAATTANCCATGTCTGCCCCTATTGTAGTAATAGAAGATCTGATATTATATGCTTTACCATCCTCCATAACCTCCATCAGCTTAGCTGTAAAAGCCGTATCTTCAGCATCTGTTGATACAAATAGATGTACAAATGTTTTGCCAAATATTTTAAGGTCCTGTTCAAAGGTATTCGATTGAAAGGTAATAACATCATCTCGATAACCGGGCTCTGGTTGTAACAGACTTCCTATCTCATCCACTGTATGAAGCATTGCCTCCGAGCCTCTGGAAGGAACGGGATTTTGAGGATCATAGGTATATTCAAATCGTCCTCTGTTACCTAATTCTTCTGCAATCTTACCATTATCACAGCCCCCCAGATATAATGTCTGTTTTCTCCTATCCTGATATGGCCATTCAGGTACCTTCTTCCATTGATCCTCACCTATTACATATAGATCAACTGATTTCTTCGGTAATATTTTCTGTTTTAAAGTTTGTTCAAACCATTCCAAAAATGGCAAAGCTTTATTCCTTTTGATATTTTGAGGCTGATATGAAGTGATACTGTTTTGTCCAAAATGATCTAAAGGACCAACTTCAAGCCAGCTATGCTCCTTTACTTCTTCCGATAAGCATTCCCAAGTTTTTAATGCACTACCTAAATGATGGTCAAACCATCCTTCCGATATATAGACAGGTACTTTTACCTTGGAAGGTATATCCTTCAGTTCTTTCCAAAAACCTAGTTTCCAGTAATCGTCTTCAGGTTTTGTATTAGTAATCCANTCTCTATACCAATCTAGTTTTTTTCCCCATAGTNCCTCATCCACAAACATATGTGGCCTATATTTGCATGATTCCAGATAATCCGCTGTTACATCGTAACCTGCGTTCCCCATGGCCCAGGAGGTTAATACATCATGCCGAAATAACCGTTTTTCATAAGCTGAAACATATCGGTCCGTCCCGTAATTTGCAAGACACAATGATCGAACCTTAGGTGTGAGGATATCAGCCATTATCCATCCGGTAAAGGCTAGGTAAGATTCTCCCCAATACCCAATGCATTCCACCCATTTCTGCTGTTCTAGCCATTCCAGTGTATCCAATCCATCCTGTCTATCGTTCACATTCGGTTCCCAGATACCCTCTGAACCACCGGTACCCCGGCAATATTCATAAAGAAAAGCGTAGCCTCTTTTTGCTAATTCCCTAGCATGAATTCTATATAATGGTTCATTCTGAGGATAACAGGTCCTTTGAAGAATTAAGGGTAATTTATGGAACCCTATTGGTTTATATAACATAGCCCGAAGCTTAACATTATCCTTCATGGTAATCCAAACTTCTTCTTCCATGATATCTTCTGTCAAAACCTCTACTCCTGATTCCCCATAGCTCTTTTCTATATAGTTTAATAACTGCTTTTCCTTAGTCGTAGGCATTTAAAAAACTTCCTTTCAACAAGCGACAAGTACAATATTATATTTGTTCTTCTTTATTTATAGAATCCTTAGGCCAAACTAATGTTTACTACAACGTTGTACTTTTTTTGCAATATTTTACTTCAATTTATATTATAGCTATCACTATTAATCATTTTTAGTAATCAAATAGTAGTTGTCTAATTATCTACTATTTGATCTGATACTAGCTTTATTTTCAAATTAATATATGAGCCCAAGGGAAACAAGATATCTCCTATGGGCTCTTTAAAAGATTTGGGGGACTTAGTTGCTTCTTGCGTTATAACGGTCTAACGCCGCTTGTTTTAATTCTATACATCTGTCAATACCATAAGTATGTAACTTCTCGACAAAACTGTCATATTCATCCATTGATGTACCACCCATAATAAAATTAACAGTGTTTTCCTGTACCAATGTTAGAATATTTGAATATAGGGATGTGTATTCCCTTGCTTCTTCATCAGTCATAGTTATGGTAGGAGGAAGCATTAAATCATACTTTGTATTTTCCCATACACCATATGCATCTGTTGCCTTATTTCCTTCATAAATCGCATCATACATCTCCCAGTTATAGAGACCAAAGGATGCTGCTCCGATACTATGGGTATAAACCGCTTCAGAAACAGTCGGATAAGTACNATCAGCTACCTTCTCCAATAATGCATCTGTAATTGAATAGGTACCATCACCATTATCCACATAGGTTTCTCCCTCAATTCCAAGACTGCTGAGCATCATGCTTTCAGTAGTATAATAGTAATCAAGATATCTTAATGCTAGTTCAACATCTTCACATGCAGTTGT
>JGI24710J26742_10000301_pt1 | contig 45984 bp, 46 predicted proteins | sample BioPla2DNA2_FD_26742 | JGI IMG/M metagenome (IMG submission 26742)
AAATGTTAGATTTTTGTGTAGATCAAGATGTCGGGTTAATTGAACTCGGTACTGGGAATTGGTCAAGTGCACCACACCTTGATTTAGATCAGCTACTTTCATCAGAAGCTACCTTAAACCAATGGCTTTCAGAACAGGAAAAACGAAATATAAAAGTTTGTGCTTTGAATTGTTCGGGCAATCCTTTGGCTTATGAAGAGGATTTGGTGGTAACATATAAAACTTTTCAATTGGCCGAAAAGATAGGGGTCAAAAAGATAGTCATGATGAGCGGTCTTCCGCCCGGGCACAAAAATGATCGGACACCCGCTTGGATTACAACTAGTTGGCCACCGGAAACACAAGATATATTAGAGTATCAATGGAATGAAGTTGCAATTCCTGTATGGGGGGAAATTATTAAAAAGGCCAAAAACCATGGCATAGAAAAGATAGCTCTAGAGAATCATGGTATGCAATTGGTCTACAATCCTGAAACTTTATTCAAATTAAGATCTGAAATAGGCCCGATGGTCGGTATGAATCTTGACCCTTCACATTTATTCTGGATGGGCAGCAATCCGATAGATGCCGTAAGAATCTTGGGAGAGCAAAATGCAATTTATTTTGTTCATGGCAAAGATGCCAGAATAGAAGTAAGAAATAATGCGCCCAATGGTGTTTTGGATACAAAGCCAATTGAGCGTTTCAAAGAAAGATCTTGGAATTATGTTGCTGTCGGTGCCGGACATGACCAACAATGGTGGCATGAGTTTGTTTCAGTACTTCGCATGTATGGCTATGATGATATCATCTCATTGGAGATGGAAGATTTAACGATGTCGTCCTATTCCGGACATTTGATTTCTTTAGAAACATTAAGAAAAGCAATAAGATAATGATAATAAATGGTGAGGATTTATGGACAATTTTGAATTAATAAAAAAGATTAGTGAAATGGATGTTGAACAAGCTTTTGAGATCATAAAGTCGAAACAAGGTTTTTCTCAATATACGAAATCTGAAGCTCCTTATTTTATGCAACCTGAAGGTAGGATATATACATTATATGAACATGATTTCCTCTTTTCTTCGGGGGATATCATTACTTATACAGCCAAAGAAGGTACTCCGGCAGATGAAAAAGGCATATGGGACTGTTTTCGTCAAGCAGAGGATAAATGGTATCGTTGGCAAGATTCTCAATTTGTTTTGCACAATGCAAGTAAACCATAGTGATTGATTTGAGCTTGTAAAATGATTAATTTGTTGAAGGAGCACTAATTGCTTAATACAATTTACTTACCGACTCTGCTTGGAATAGAAGCGATGACTTCTCAGGAGCTTATAGGCTTAGGTTATCAAAAATCTCAAATTACAGTTGATGACGGTGAACTTACTCTTAAGTTATCCTCTGAGCAGAATATGCCTGACTCCATCGCTGAACTTAACCTAAATTTGCGTACCGCCGAGAGAGTTCTTTTAGGCTTAGCAGAATTTAAAGCGTATAACTTCGATCAATTATATGATCAGACTTTTGCTTTACCGTGGCATGAATGGATTGATTATCAATANTTTTTAGAAATTATCGGTTATTCTCGAAAATCTAAATTACATAGTGTTCCCGCATGCCAAAGTATTATTAAAAAGGCACTGACTGATAAATTGAATTTAGTCTATGGCTATCCTGACAATCAGGTACCCGAGGATTCTTCTGTGGGAAATAACAGAATTCAGTTCTCGATTATCGATGATTTGGTTAAGATTAGACTCGATACTAGCGGTGAACCGCTGCATAAAAGGGGTTATCGTCCTATAGTTCACGAAGCGCCCTTACGAGAAACTCTGGCAGCCGCTATTTTGATGATTTCTTTTTATCAACGCAATTTAAAAAATGCAGAAGTATTATTTGATCCTTTTTGCGGCAGTGGTACATTTTTGATTGAAGCAGCGTTAATTGCAAGTGATACTGCTCCCGGAATATTAAGGAGTTTTGCAGCGGAAGACTATCGATTAGTAGGCAAAACTGCTTTTGATCAGGCTAGGGTGCAAGCTGAACATAAATCTTTGGTTTACAACTTAGATTTAATAAAAGAGCGTAGGACAGAAGATCGAATATCCGGAAAAACTCCTTCTGTAATATATCCCGGTCAGTCAGTCAGAATTTATGGCTCGGATATTTCTGGTAAATCAATTACTTTAGCTCGAGAAAATGCAGCCAGAGCTAAAGTTGAACAACTGATAGATTTTGAGACGAAAGATATTTTTCAAATAACCAGATCGGATTTGCTGCAAAAATTGCAAACCGATCGAATCCTAATTACTACAAATCCCCCATATGGTGAGAGGATGGCTAATCTTGAACAAGCAGAACGTCTAGAAAATCAGGTAAGGCAATTGTGTCTGACAGAAGACGGCAAATTGGCACGTGGGATGAGGCTATCTCTTCTAACAGCGGATGATGAGTTTGAAACTTTGATGGGATTCAAAGCTGATCGCCGGAGGAAACTTTATAATGGCGGAATTCGCTGTACTTTGTATCATTACTTCAAGTTTTGATAGTTAAGGTCCTACTTTTTTGACAATCTTGTTGCTAGATATTTGTAAAAGCAGTGAGAACAGCATTCCGCTCACTGTATCAAAAGCATTTCGAAAATGTTTCAATTACGTTACAAAATCAACAATTAAGATGTTAAGATGACCCTTTCTGTTGTACGTGTGCTGTGGACATCTCTAATGAATTAATAAAATAATAATTCGCTAAGTGCTTGTTAATATCGAGTTATTGCCTAAATGAAAATATATGTTTGTTTTTAGAAAAACCAATTGTATAAAAAATTATTGAGTAATAGCAATACTTTGAGAATTAATAAAACTTGAAAGGGTTGTCTTAGTAGTTATACACAAAGTTATTAACATTATTAACATTTTGGGGAGTTATTAACTTTTTATACTAACTATACACTTAGTCTGTGTTCAACTTGTTTATGGATAATAATTTCGTTAGAATATCAAAAGATGAACTACTGCAAGGAGGCTAAGATGGAAAACGTCTTTATTTTTGATCATCCCTTAATCCAACATAAAATTACTTTAATGCGAGATAAAAATACCCCAACCAAGGATTTCAGAGATCTGGTTACAGAGGTCTCACGATTGATGGCTTATGAGGTTACGCGTGATCTGCCTTTGAAAACTATTGAGATTGAAACTCCGATTGCTTGGGCAAAAGCAAAAGTAATCGCCGGAAAAAACTTGGCATTAGTTCCGATTCTAAGAGCCGGTCTAGGTATGGTTGATGGAATGNTAGATCTGATTCCTATGGCAAAAGTTGGGCATATCGGTCTATATCGTGACCCTGAAACATTGGAAGCTGTTGAATACTATTGTAAATTACCTGATGATGTTGAAAGCAGAGACGTAATACTCTTAGATCCGATGTTAGCAACGGGTGTGTCGGCAGTAGATGCTGTTAATCAATTAAAAAAGCGTAAGATTACCTCAATCAAATTCATGTGTATTATCGCCGCTCCTGAAGGAATTGCTAATTTGCATGAAGCCCATCCTGATGTGCCTATTTTCTGTGCCGCAAGAGATGACAGTCTTAATGAACATGCTTATATTGTTCCCGGTCTAGGTGATGCAGGAGATCGTCTATTTGGTACAAAATAGTATCTTACGATAGATAAAGAAATAGCATCTAGCTATTCTACATAAAAGTAAAAAGTCCGCTCGGCAAACTTCAAACGGCATTGGTCAGGCAACAACTGGGTTTGATGTTTGTTGAGCTTTTTTCCGTCTAATGTAGTTCCATTGGCTGATCCGAGATCTTCTAAGAAATAATGGCTACCATGGCGAGAAATTCTGGCATGAAGTCTGCCCACAGATTTCTCAGGTAAAACTAAGTCACANATTAATTTATCTCTTCCTATCAAAAATTCATCAACCAGAATGAAAGCTCTCAATCCTTCATTTTCAGNTACTGTTCCTGGAGGGCCTTCCGAAATCATCGCTAAACGAAATAAATCATCTTGAGGATTAAGGGGTACTGTGGTTTCAGTGGGTATGACAGTTCGAATTCTTTTGGTAAAAAACAATTGTTTTATTCTGGAGAATATATTCAACTGATTTTTCTTTTTTCTATCTTTATCAAATCTATTTCGAGAATGATTTGCTTTTGGTTTTGAATTTTTCATAGGTAATATTTGTTCGTTTAGATTCTTAGTTTCGGGTTCAATTTTTTGATATATATTATGCAAATAATATAATGCTTCCTGATAATGAGCTTGTTTAATAAATTCATAATGAGTTGTACTAGCTTTTTTCAACTCAGGCTCTTTCTTTGCGATATATTGCCAGAGATTAATTGCTTGATTATTTTTTCCTGCACCGGTTTGATTGATCATGCAATTCTCCGGCAAGGTTAACCATTTGATTTTTTCGATTTCGAATTTTTGATGATAACAAATAATTAATTCAGGTTTGATTAATTGAAGATTTGGTTTAAGCATCAAACTTTGTAAAGTTAACAAATTATCTGTTAAGAGCATTAATAATTTTAGAAAAAATCTATGTTTATGTATGACGCTTATTTCTTGAAATTGATTATCTAGCAGGATGTTTGTCAAGAAAAGTTGTTGTTCAGATACATTAATTAAGAGATAATTTTTGTTTTGTTGTTGATCAAAAATTTTTATTTGTTCCAAGGAAAAATCTAAGTTCAGCTCAATCAAGTGCAAAAGATTTGACTCTTGCACTTGATTGAGATCTGAAAGTTTCAGTTGGAGATATTTGATCATCTTTATCCTAATAGCTTATACCGTCAATTATTGAATAGTCGAATACTTTGTTAATTAGACTTTGAGCAAAACTTGATAATTGTGCTCTGAAGATTAAGGCCACAGTGACTAAGACAGCGATTATTAAAACAATTTCTAATGTACCTAGACCGCTTTCATCAGTGATCTTTTTTTTGATGTTTTTTAACATTGTGATTAAACCTCTCTTTCGTATTAATTCCATAAATTTTCGTTGCTATATTTGCATGCTACTTAGACTAGCGATAGCAGGTAGCATTGCCATTATGATTACGATGAACAAATCAATTGCCATCGGAAACAGTAAACCCATATTCTGTGTTTGTAACCGACGTCGCATGGCATTACGATACAATTGCCAGCTGGCGTTCGCCTGTAAATCTAGAATGTCCAATATTTCTTGTCCGCCATCTCTGTCATAGCGGGCCATTAGTTGTAGCACGGAGGCAATTTCTTCCTGAGGTAGATTATCCGTAATTTGCAATAAGGCAAATGAAGCAGTTTCTCCTAAACTTAACATCTGTTTTATGTTGTCCAAATCGGATTTTAATTGAGAATTAATATTATGGCGATATGACTCGATCATTAATCTGAGACTACGATCAAGACTGATACCACTACGTAATAGAATGACCATTGAATTTAAGAAATTAGGATATTCAATTCTGATTTGTTGTTTTAATTTATTTTCTCGCTGTATGAGATCAAGATCCGGAATAAACCAGGTAAATAATAGGATTACAGATAATAAAGACCAAGCTATGATTTCTAAAATACATAGTATTCCACTAATCAAGCCAACTATTATTATCAAAATGATCTTACGTTTAATATAAAGTAACCATGCGTTAGGCTTATCATGAGATAGAATTCTTAAAGTGTTGGCCAGGCGATAACCAAAAAAGCTCGGTGTATGTATTAAAGTAAATTGAGCACAAGCTGAAATGATTTTCGATTTCGGTTTTTGCCCCTTTAATTTAAGAAAAACATCTTTTTCTTTGAAGTTTTCCGGATTTTGAGCAAGAACAATTAAGGTCCAAGCAATTGCTACCTGAGAGACTACAAAAATGATTGCTAANAGTGGTTTNCTCCAGCTTACATCGGCTAATGAACCGGCATAAGAGGAACTGTTTTTGATTAAAACCAATGAAAATAAAAAAGGCAAAAACATTAAAACTATTGCTTCGCTGTTTTGTGCGTTTTGTTCGGCAGAGATATCTTTTTGCATTTGGATCTCTGCATTCAAAGTTCGATGTGTTTGTTTTACATANATATCTAAACGACCTCCGTAATGATTAAGATAAGGCAATACATCAAAAAAAGATTCACTTGTTTTGCAGTTGAATTGTTCTTTTAAGATTCTGAGGCATCGTTCTAAATTAAGTTGAGCCTGCATGCCTTGGTTTAATTGTTTTAAACATTTTGCCAAAGTGCTTTTTCGTCCGAGTTCGTCTGCTAAACGCTCAGAAGCTTCAAGCAACGATGATTCTAGAGTGTGTCCGGCTGACAAACGACTGCTCAAATATTCTAAAAGAATTTTATATTGTTCTATTTTGACTGAAGCTGTTCGACCACTCATAAATTTGCTCAGACCGAAACCGATAATTATTGTTGAGATCCCTAAAATAATAATTTCAAGATTTTCCAGATTGATCCAAGTCAGAGAAGTTAAATATACAAAGAACAAGGTAGGAATCAGATGTTTGATAAAATGTTTTAGCTTAGACATCTTAACTCAGCTCCTTCACGAACGAATAAAGGCTCAAGCTGAAACTGCTGATTTTGATATCCTTTTATAGCAGATATTTCCTGAACGATTCTTCTTCCATCGGGTAATCTGGTCAAATGAATATTGATATCTAAAGCCGATGCAACCAGTCGTTTGATGGCATCCCAGGGTAAACTTGAGCTCATCAAAATCATTAAACTAATTCGATCAAGCATCTCCAGACTATTGTTGCCATGACCGGTTGACATTGAACCGGGATGTCCGGTACTCATAGCTTGAATCATATCAAAAGCTTCGGCTCCTCTTATTTCTCCGACCAGAATTCGATCCGGCCTAAGTCTTAAGGATGAACGGATTAACTGTTCAAGTGTAATGGCTCCTTTGCCGTCAGGTCCGGGTTCTCTTGCTTCTAAACGAACCAAATTTGGGATATCTTGTAAATCTAATTCAATATTATCTTCAATCGTGACAACTCTTTCCTGTCGACCGATGTATGCCGATAATGCATTAAGAAATGTAGTTTTTCCTGTACCGGTTCCTCCGGAAATAAAAACATTTCGTTTTTCGGTTACCGTTTCGATCAAAAATTCAGCAGCTTGTTGATTTATAGTTTTATGCTCGATCAAAGATTCTAAACGTGGTCTAATTCCGGTAAATCTTCTGATACTTACAACAGGTCCTTCAGGAGCGGAGGGAGGAAGTATAGCATGAATACGTGATCCATCCTCTAAACGCATTCCGTTAATTGGATTTTGTTCATTAATTAAACGATTAGACCTACCAAAAAATCTGGTTATTACATAAGTCAGATGTTCGGGATGATCAAAGACAACCGGGGTTTTATAGATTTGACCTTCTCGTTCAATAAATACATGATTTGCTCCGTTGACCATTATTTCCGTAATTGAAGAGTCATCCAGAAAAGGTTGCAGTAAATCTAAACCGCGCATTGTGTTAAATAATTGAATGATCAAGATTCTGCGTTCGGACATGGTAAGATCTGACAGATCTTTATACTGTGCAATTAATTTTGCTAATAATTGCTTCAACTCTTTATCTGATAAACAATCAATATCGTTATGTTTGGCAACTAAATCTTCTATAATATTTTGTCTAGCTTGATGATTTAACATACTAATTATCCTTTTAACCTGAAATATCGATCGGTACAAATTGCACATGCGGACTTTTAGTTGCGAGAAAAGTTGCAACTTCTTCTTTGGCTCTGCGATTACCAAAATTATTTTCGTCCACTAAATCCATATGAAATTTGTCACAAAGAGCAGCTATTTCTTTAACTAAAGTAAACGATCTGGCTTCAACATCAATCAGTCCGATACTTTCTTTTTCCTGATTCAAAATAAAATCACGAAACAAACGACATGTTTTCAAAATATTATGCTTGCCATAAGCAAAGATATCTTCAGAAAAGTTACCTGGACGTGGGACAAACATACCGTCTTTTTGGATTTCGAAAATCTGACCAAGATCTTGTTCGGTTAATGTAAGATCTTGCTCAATTTGCAGTATTAAATCAGATAAATCCGGTCCTTGATGAAAATTAACCCGGTAATTCCAAAAATAGAGAGGCTTTAAAGGTAGAACAAATATCTTTCTGCCATAAGTCTTTTGTTCAATTAACCATTTCTGAAAAAAGATATGACGCTTTTTTTGATTGAAAGTGAAGAGCAACTGAACTTGATTTTGCTTGTGCTCAGNTTTAGGTTGGTTTTCAGCTAAGACTGATAATATAGATTGTACCCAGTCTTTAAGTTTAGTTGTCCGAGAAAGTGATAGATAACTTTTGTTGTTTTGATCAGCTATTTTCTTAGCTTGGAAATCATTTTCAAAAATAATAATAANTTTTTTCTGATATTCCTTCGGTATTTGCACTTTGTTAGTGTTATCCATGATGAGATGGCTTTCATGAATAATTAGTAAGTCCGCATGATTACTACGCGGAATAAATTCAGTTGCTACTGTGATTTCAGCCATCGGTTTCAATGCATGATTTAGTTTTTCTTTTAATTTNTTGGCGTAGATCGTATTTGGATCTATCAATAATATTGTTTTCATTCGACTGACCTTTTCTATAGTTATGACTTTTAGTTTAACTTTTAGGCCGATTCTGAAAGAATATTGTTTTTGGAAAGATAGATAATAATAAGAAAAATAACAAAATGATCAATCTATCAGATCGTTAATCCGGACACATGTTGTTACGGGATAGGAAAGCTTGACAGATAAGAAAGCAAATGATAATTTAACTAGCAAGTTAATAGTAATTTACCTTATCTAGAGTGGTGGAGGGAACGGCCCGATGAAACCCGGCAACCATAAGACGGTGCCAATTCCGACAGGTGTAACCTGAGAGATGAGTTTTTAGAGGCCTCTCCGGTGAGAGGTTTTTTTATTGTTTGAGTATTGTTTGGAGGAAGTTTTTATGGCAAAGAATTTATTTTTTACATCTGAATCCGTGACCGAGGGACATCCCGATAAAATTTGTGACCAGATCTCGGATGCAATTTTAGATGCTGCATTAACGGATGATCCAAGTGCGCGAGTTGCATGTGAAGTCATGGTCAGTACAGGTTTGGTTATGGTTGCAGGAGAAATTACTACTGATTCATATATAGATATTCCTCAAGTTGTAAGAGAGACAATCCAAGAGATTGGTTATACAGATCGTAAATTAGGATTTGATGCCGACTCGTGTGCTGTTTTAACATCAATAGACGAGCAATCGCCCGATATAGCCCAAGGAGTTGACCTAGGCTATGAAAAAAGAATCGGTGAAGCAGAAGATGAACTTTTCGGCGGGGCGGGTGATCAGGGGATTATGTTCGGTTATGCTAATCGAGATACAGCAGAATTGATGCCATTGCCGATTGCTTTAGCTCATAAATTAGCGAAACAATTATCAATTGCCAGAAAATCCGGGCAAGCAAAAACGTTTTTGCCGGATGGTAAATCTCAAGTCACGATTGAATACGAGAATGGTAAACCTGTGCATATAGACACTGTGGTCATTTCAACCCAACATACCGAGACAAGCGATTTAGAAGAAGTGAAACAAGAAGTTTTAGAATATGTTTTAAAACCTGTTTTGCCAAACGACTTATACGATGAGCAGACCAGAATATTAATTAATCCGACCGGACGTTTTGTCTTGGGTGGACCTGAAGGAGATACGGGCCTTACCGGAAGAAAAATTGTGGTTGATACTTATGGCGGATTTGCCAGACATGGTGGAGGAGCTCTTTCCGGGAAAGATCCGACTAAAGTCGATCGTTCAGCTGCCTATGCTGCAAGATATGTGGCTAAAAACATAGTAGCTGCTGAATTAGCCGATGCCTGCGAAGTACAGATCGCATATGCAATAGGTGTGGCTAAGCCGGTTGCAATTTTTGTGAATACTTTTGGAACAGCTAAGATTGCAGATCATGATTTGGAGAAAATGATTCTGAATATTTTCGATTTGAGACCACAAGCTATTATCAAAAATTTTGATTTATTGCGTCCTATTTACAAACAAACTGCAGCTTATGGACATTTTGGCCGTACAGATCTTGATTTACCTTGGGAGAAAACAGATAAAGTTGAACAGTTAAGATCAGCTGCTGAAGAATTCGAGATATAAAAACAGGTTTTACAAAATGAATCAGATTTGCAAGCAAAAAATGCGAACCGAACTGCTTAATTTTCTGAGGACTGAGACATGTATCATTTGTGGTTTATCCGCAGGTGATACATTTTATTGTCGGAGTGAGTTATTACGTTTAGGTGTTTTGCAAAATAATGAATGTAATCTGCATTTGAATTTCTTGAGAAAAAATACCTGTCGCAGTTGTCTTGCAAGATTGCCTTTTTTATTTCCGGAAAACACATGGAATTTTGAGCAATCAAGTTTAAAATTTAAGTCTTTGTTCAGTTATCGTGAACCGATTAACCACTTACTCTTAAACTATAAATTTCATCATAGAAAAGATTTGGCAGAGTGGTTTGCTCGTCTAATCTATATAGCATGGCATCAATATTGGCTTGAAAATAAGAATGAAATCGTCCTGATTCCGATTCCATTAGGAGCTAAACGACTAAGACAGAGAGGTTTTAATCAAGCTGCTGAAATCGCAAGCTTATTGGCTGATTTTGCAGACGTGAAATATTTGCCCGAATTGCTAATTCGTCAGCGTGAAACAAAACGACAAACTGAAACTAAAACTAGAGCAAATAGAATAGCAAACTTGAAAGGAGCCTTTATGATAAATCCTCAACAAATACATCTTTTGCAAAACGAAAAAATGAAAGATAAAACAATTATTATCATCGATGATGTTGCAACTACAGGGATTACTCTGATCGAAGCTGCTAAATTAATTTCTAAAGAAAATCTCAAAGTCGAGGCTATGGTTATAGCAACAGAACATGAGCTAATTAAACCGAAATGGATGTTTTCTTGAACAGTTGAGCAGAATTTTGTATATTATAGATACCCTTGAATTTAAGTCGCTTCATATTTGAACCTTCAAGATATTTAAGGGAGTCCGGAGTTGAAGCAGAATGCGATTGATGCCTTTTAGGTAAAATCAAAGACTGCCACAGGGCACCCACCTAGTAAACGTGCTAGGTTTCAAAAGAAGTGCATTTCAGGGGTTTTTTATTATTTAATCCCGGAGGAGCTAAATGCGTGTATATAATGATCTAAGCAGAACAAAAGAGGAGCTTGTTCCTCAAAAAGAGAATCATTTTACAATTTATGTTTGTGGTCCGACGGTCTATGATTTATTCCATTTAGGAAATGCTAGACCTTTTATTATTTATGATACTTTGAGACGGTATTTACTTTATAAAAACTATAAAGTTACTTATGTGCAAAACTTTACCGATATTGATGATAAAATGATCAATCGAGCTCAATCAAGAGAAATTTCGGTTAAAGAACTGGCGGATGAAATGATCGCTGAATATTACCATGATGCTGATAATTTAAATGTTATGCGTGCTGATCATCATCCCCGAGCAACTGAAACAATTCCGGAAATTATTGAAATGATTTCTACTCTTGAAGAGAAAGGTTATACCTACAATCTAAATGACGGTGTCTATTATGACACTTCTAAATTTGAAGACTATGGCAAATTGTCGAAACGTGATTTAGATGACCAAGAAGCAGGAGCGTCGGAAAGAGTAGATCTATTAGACGATAAACGCAACTTGAGCGATTTCGTGCTCTGGAAGTTCAAAAAAGAAGGAGAGCCGGCATGGGATTCACCATGGGGAGAAGGACGACCCGGTTGGCATATCGAGTGTTCAGCAATGAGTAAAAAATTCTTGGGTGAAACACTTGATATTCATGCAGGCGGTATGGATTTAATGTTCCCGCATCATGAAAATGAAATTGCTCAGAGTGAAGCTGCAAATGAAAAACCGTTTGTGAATTATTGGATGCATAACGGATTTATCAATGTAGATAACGTAAAAATGGCTAAATCCGGTGGCAACTTTTTTCTAGTACGTGAATTAGCCTCAGAGTATGGATATGATGTTTTGAGATTCTTCATTCTGCAGGCTCACTATCGTATGCCGTTGAATTTTGAAGAAGAGCCTTTGATGGCAGCTACTCATGGTTGGCAGCGAGTATTAAGAAGTGTTGATCATATAGATTTCTTATTGGCTAACGAAACAGCACAGATTGCTGAAACTGAATCAGAAGCATTGATTGATTATGTTGAGAAAACGAAGCAAGAGTTTGAGCGTGCAATGGATGACGATTTGAATACACCCGATGCATTTGCGGCAATCTTTAATTTAGTACGTCAGGTAAATACATTGACGGCAGATTATTCTTTAAGTAATGAATCCTTGAAAAAAGCCAGAGCATATATCATTGAACTATGTGCTGTATTAGGTTTGGATGCTGAAAAGAGAGTAGACACAGAGATTCCTCAAGAGATTTTGGATAAAGTAAAATTGAGAGATGATGCTAAAGCTGAGCGGGATTTTGCTACTGCTGACAGTATCAGGGATGAATTACATGCTTTGGGCTATAAAATTGAAGATACACCGCAAGGTCCCAAGGTAAGTCGGGAAGTTGAGAAATAAGACGTGAAAATATTGGATTTACCAATATCAACTTTAGCCTATATTGGAGATGCAGTTTATGAACTGCAGATTCGCTTGTCTTTGCTAAAAACTCACCCGGCTAAAGCTGGTACTTTGCACGCTGAAGTAATAAAGTTGGTTAATGCTGAAGCTCAAGCTAAAGCATTACATCTCATTTCTCCTTATCTTTCGGGATTTGAGATTCAACTGGTTAAACGTGCAGGCAATCAGTCTGCCCCGGCTGCCAGAAATGTGGATCCTGCTGATTACCGACAAGCAACTGCTTTCGAAACCTTAATCGGATATTTGTATCTTGAAGGCGATACAAAAAGGTTGCTTGACTTGTTAAAAAAAGCACATCCGGATTTTATTTTTGAAACTTTATAAAAGATTATTTGGAGAATATTTTGTCTATAGAGAATAAATATCTAGATCAAATTGAAGGGCGCAATCCGGTAAGTGAAGCTTTAAAAGCCGGACGTTCAATCAATAAGATTTGGACGACGAAAACAAAGCAACGTCGCGACCAAAGATTACATGATTTGTTGAATGAATGTAGAGCCAAGGGTGTAATTATAATGGAGGTAGAACGTTCAGTCCTTGATTCGATGGCTGAAAGTTCCGGGCATCAAGGGATTATTGCTCAAGTAGCTCCTAAAAATTATATAGATCCGTTTACTTATCTGGAAGAATTAGCTGATCAAGGCAAACAACCGTTTATTTTATTATTAGATAATCTACAAGATGGATATAATTTCGGCTCAATTTTAAGAATAGCCGAAGCTGCAGGTGTGGATTTGATTGTCATACCGGAAAGAAGATCGGTTTCATTAGACGCTCATGTAGCGAAAGCTTCCGCCGGAGCTGTTGAATTTGTACCCATAGCTAGAGTTACCAATTTGGGAACTTTTATTGATCAGATTAAAGAACAAAATTTTTGGATCTACGGGACAGAAGTTGAACAGGCTGAGAATTATCAAAAAGTCGACTACAGTGGCTCGATAGCTTTAGTTATCGGTAATGAAGCAAAAGGTATGAGTCAAAATATTAAGAAACGTTGTGATTTTTTGGTGACAATTCCTATGCAGGGGAAAATAAATTCTTTAAATGCCGCAGTAGCTACCGGAATAATAGTTTTTCAAGCAATTGAACAAAGAAAAAGCAAAAGTTAGTTTTCTACTGAAATGTCAAAAATAAGTGATAAAAAATTAACAGATGGAGAATTGATTTCTTTAATTAGAAATAATAATGAACAGGCAATTGAATTATTATTGAAGAAATATAAAAATATGGTTGCAGGAAAAGCCAGACGTTTATTTCTGCAAGGTGGCGATCAAGAAGACCTTATCCAAGAAGGCATGATCGGTTTATATCAGGCAATAAATAATTTTGATCCTGAACAAAATGTTCCTTTTAAGAGCTACGCTTCCTCGGTAGTTGATTCAAGACTGTATGATGCGGTCAGAACTGCAGCTAGAAAAAAACATCAACCTTTAAATCAGAGCTTGTCTCTAGATTACTCTTATGATGATTTGACAGAAGATGAGCCTATTTCTTTGATTGAAATGTTATCGGATAGATCAGCTTTAACTCCGGAAAACTTATTATTGAATAAAGAAATGCGGATGAGTTTAGAGAATTTTCTGAATAATCATTTAAGTAAATATGAAGATCAAGTTGCAGTGTTATACTTAAGAGGAAAAACATATAAAGAAATTGCTGACGAGCTAAATGTAACTACAAAAAGTGTCGACGGAGCTTTACAAAGAGTACGTAAAAAATTCACTGAATATTGGGATGAACATAACCAATGAAAATGAGCGATTATAAATTAGGCTTAAATAAAAACTTTATTTCAAACATCCTGTTTCTGGCACTAAGTTTTTTACTTGTTGTGATCTTATTCACAGGATGTATCAGCATGGGTATGACCCAACTGAGATCAGAAGAAACAGCAACTTCTGCACCGAAACCGGCTTACGAAATAAAATTGAATGCCTCGGGTGANATTACAGATGTTTCCTTAGTTTCGGCATTAATCGATGTACTCAATAATGATGCAATGATTCCGGAAGTATATTCAGCAATACCTGCAGATCAAAGGCCTGAATTATCTCTTAATGATTTTTATCTTTTCATTGAAGCCCTAAAACATCCGACAGCTAAAGAAATCCAAGAATTTAAACGTGTTTCTTCTGACAAAAACAAACAGCTTTCTATTGACATTACTACTAATTTGCCCAACTTAGCAATTGAAGCGGAAAATTCAGAATATTATGAAATCATATATACTGAATCAGATCAAAACATAGAGAATAATTCAACGATTATAGGGATTCAACATGATTCCGAGGGTAGAGCATATCTATCAGGTGATTGGATCAAAGAAATAAATCAGATTTATGAATTTTCTCGTTTATATTTTAAAGCTGTTGCCAACAGAGACAATGAAATGCTGGCTTGGTTATTGCAACAAGGTTATCAAAGAAGTGTAGATGATCAGGTAATAGCAGTTGAAGAAAAAAAAGCACAGTTATTGATTGAATATTATCGCATAAGTATCGCAACAGAACCTGAAGAAAGTGTAGTACATTTGTTATTACCTAATATTATTGAATATACTCAAGAATTAGAAATAGCCCCGCTAAATCAGAGCAAAATCCGCACTTGTTCATTTAGACAAAGTAATAATTTGATGACAGTTTCCGATCCTTACCCGGAACGAATTAAAAATCAACATTTAAATTTATATTATAAAGATGAGGTTTTATTTTCCTGGTCAAGTAATGGTGTAAGGCAAACTTATTATAGTCAATTGTTCAATAATTTATTAGGCAAACCTAAGATAGAAAAAGTTGAAATGATTGATCCATTAGAAGAAGGTGTAGATTTTTGGAGAATAACTTACAAACAAATTACCTTTATTATCAGAGGCGAAGCCGATCCTGAGAAAGAACTTTGGACAGGTAAGGTGGAGCAACTTGAATTATCTGAACAATCAACTGATCTGAGTCTGGGAAATGTTAAAGGTGAGCCGGATTCTCTTTATTACAATATGCCATTAAAAAACTTTTATGAAAATTATCCGTTTTCTCCTGAGGCAAATTTTGTCATTCTAGGAAATCAACAAGGGCAGAGAATGGAATTAACAGCACAGGTCAATCAAGATACGGTTAGCCGACTGATTATCCGTGCTATTTATGAATAAAAAATTATAATTAAGAGAGGTTTTGTTGAATGAATTATATTAAAAATATTGAACATCAAAAAGTTCTTTCATTAATAAGTGAGGTCGATGCTCAGGACGGTCAGATTGTGAGCAAAACCCTTGCCCAAAATAATGCTCTGAGTATTACTTTATTTGCCTTTTCTGCAGGTGAAGAAATCGGAACCCACGGCTCTGATGGTGATGCTTTGGTTACAGTTATGGAAGGTGAAGGCCGTTTTGTTGTCGGTGATGACACTTATATCTTAAAAGCAGGTGAAAGTTTGGTAATGCCTGCCGGTATTCCTCATTCTGTTCATGCTGATCAAAAATTCAAAATGCAATTAACCGTAGTTTTTCCGGATAATTCGTAATTTTTTTTATAAGTTAATAAAATAATAAGGTTAAGGTGAGAGTTAACTCTGTTATATTTACAGCAATTGTTCCGCAAATTCATGAGTAATATTATTAAACTTATCTCGTGAAAAACATACTAACATGAGTATTGAGGTGTAAACTTTTGGTTATTAATTTAAGGAAAATCGCATTGTTATTTTTGCTGATTATCATATTGTTTTTTGTTGGATGTAAATCGCAAACAACGGCACTTCAAGAAGAGGTTGAAACATTTTTTGCTCCAAACAAGACTTATGATGAAACTAATACGGATGACATTAATCGCGTAGTAGAAGAGGCTGACCAAGAAGATGATGTCACCATACTATACGGTGAAAAATACAATTCAGCAGAAGAAGTTGCATATTACATTAATCAATATAATGAATTACCACCCAATTATTTAACAAAGAAAGAAGCAAACGAGTTAGGCTGGCCGGAAGATGGTTATTTGAATGAAGTTGCTCCCGGGATGAGTATCGGCGGTGATAGATTTGGAAATAGAGAAGGACTTCTGCCTGCGGCGAAAGATAGAGTATATTTTGAATGTGATATTAACTATGAATCTGGAAAACGCAATGCGAAACGACTTGTCTATTCCAATGACGGATTGATTTTTTATACAGAAGATCATTATGCCAGTTTCGAACAGCTATATTAGGATTTAGGGGAAACAATGCGTTTAATTCAATTTGATTTTATTGATATTAAGGATAAAGAAACTTTGCACGAATATTTAGCAGAGAAACTTGATTTGCCGGATCATTACGGGAATAATCTGGACGCACTTTGGGATTGTTTGCTGGAGCTTTCAGAATACACTCTGATAGAAATGAAAAACATTTTTTCACTTTATGGGTATTTGGGTGATTATTCAGCAAAATTTCTTAAAACATTAGATGATGCGGCTCTCGCTAATTCATTTTTATGGCTCAAAGTCTTAGAATAGTTCTTGGCTTTGATTTCTGTAGCAAATATTTAAGAGATCCAAAACTGTTTTTGGAAAACTTGCATATCTGCTACTTTTTCTCTAAAAAGTTGGGTTTTGTAGCAAATAGTGAAGAGATTCGAAACTGTTTTTGGAAAACTTGAATATCTGCTACTTTTTCTCTAAAAAGTTGGGTTCTGTAGCAAATAATGAAGAGATCCAAAACTGTTTTTGGAAAACTTGCACATCTGCTACTTCCCCATGAAAAATGACATTTTAGATTTTTAGGTTTTTAGCAACCGTTGAATCAAGCCATTCGCCCAGGTCCATTACATACTGATTTGCCAGTGCTTTTATCTCTTCTTTTAAGTGGGCACTTTCTTGATCGTAAACCCCGATTGACGGTAAGCCCATTTCATTAGCTGTAGTAATGGCATGAAGTCCGTCTTCGAATAAAATTGTATTTTGTTTAGGTTTGCCGAGCATCTTCATGGCTACATTAAATATTTCAGGGTTTTCTTTTGTATTTCCAATTTCCGGTGATGTTATGATTCCTGAAAAATAATCATAAAATCCATGTTTTTTCATTGCACCTTCGCAGAAATGACGTTCGTTTGATGTGGCTATAACCATTGGGATTCCAGCCTGCTTTAAATACTCTAAAGTTTCTTTAGCGTATTTTTTAGCTTTCATTTCATTGATATAGACATCTTCTTGAAAATCTATTAATTCTTTTAATAATTCTTGAGTTGTAAATTTTAAACCATATCTATTGATCATATATTCAGCACCCGATTCAAAAGTTTCGGCAAATAGTATATTTCCTAGATTTGGTTCAGGCTCAATACCTAATTTCTCTAAATAAAGAGATGGTGCAGCATTCAGAGTTGGCATACTATCCAACAATACTCCGTCAACATCAAAAATTACAGCTTCTATTTTATTAGACATATAGTTCCTTCTATAAATAAATATTTCTTGTATCTTAGCACAAAGATACTTTCTTGTTTAATTACGTAATAAAAGAAGACAGTTAGTTGTTTAAACGATCAATAATCGTGCTATATCCCCCACTGCCATAATCAAGTGCTCGCCTGACCCGTGAAATGGTGGCACTAGAAGCACCGGTTTTCTTTTCAATTTCAGAATAAGTGTTCCCTTGTCGAATTAGGATTGCAACTTGAAATCTTTGTTTCAAAGCAATTATTTCGTTTGCTGTGCAAAGGTCATCGAAAAATTGATAACATTCTTCCAGATCTTCTAAGGCTAGAATTGCATTAAACAAATTGTCTAAATCTTGATCTCTTAAATTATCGATCTGCATGACATTCTCCAAAAAAAATATTTTGTAAAATTCCCACTTGAATCAAACTATAAAGTCTGTTATTATTCTTTACGTTATTACTTTAACGCGATAAAGCACAAAAGNATTATAAAACAATTTATAAATAATTTCAATGAGGTAGATAAATGTCTAATCAACAAATATTAGCAAAAACTGCTTTAGGCTATAATTACATAAAACTATTATCCGAGGAAGGATATAAGTTGATTGATCTAAATATGATTGAGCCGTTTAGGATTGAAGATAAGATGTATCAACCGAGCAGTTTAGTATTTGAGCGAGATCAACGCATGTATGCGATCAGGAGTGACTGGACCAGGTCATTACTCAATTATAATGAAAGCTATTTTTTAGATGATCAAATGTTTGGCTATTATGGTCCGGTAATCAGAAATAATAGATCATTCTATCAAGCAGGTGTTGAATTGTATGAACCTGACCAAATNTCAATTGTAAGGAGTATTAAGCTGCATTTAGATTTTGTTAAAGAGCAAATAGCAGCGCAAGATAAAAGCTTACGTTCATTAGTTGTCAATAATGATTATTTAATTGATTTATATCTGAAAAAATACAATTTGGATGAGCAAATCAGGATTTTGATTTATGACAAAAATCTGAGTGGTTTGAGAGAGNAACTCGGCAAAGAGCATGCTCTGTGTAAAATTCTCTCAACNAGAGCTAGTCAGCAGTTTGAATTGGTTCAGCAAGAATTTGCTGATGATCAAGAGATGCAATTGATCAATCATATAAAGAAAATTGCAGATCAAAATCAAATAAAATTCATGTTGGATTTATCTTTCCGGTCACCTCAAAGCTATTACAACGGACTTTATTTCCAAGTTTTTCTTAACTATGATACTCCGTTGCTCAGTGGAGGCGAATATAATGACAGCGCATTTGGTATTGCGCTCAATATTGAAGATGGGGGATTAGTATGATTACAGTTGCTTTACCTAAAGGACGTTTANTATCAGATTTTATGGATTATTTAAAGAAGCAGGGTTTAGAAGAATATACTGCTGGCCTGGATGAAAAATCTCGTTCTTTATATACAATCGTCAATGATGTAAAATTTATCTATGCTAAAGGCAGAGATGTACCGATTTATGTTGAAAACGGCAGTGCCGATATAGGGATTATCGGTTTAGATATCATTACTGAAAATGAGTTNGATTTGCTCAATGTTTCCAGACTTCCTTTTGGAGAATGCCATTTTTCAATATGTGGTTTGCCGGGTGTTGAACAGTTTAAAACAATTGCTACTACTTTTAAAAACATTGCATTTCAACATTTTAAACAAAAACGTCAGCAAGTTTCTTTGATTCATCTCAATGGATCGGTTGAGCTTGCCCCTTTATTAGGTTTAGCGGATGGAATAGTTGATATTGTTGAAACAGGTAGTACCTTAAAAGCTAACGGCTTGATTGAATATGAAAAAATTATGGATGTACACGCACGTTTAATTGCGAATAGACAAACATTTTACACTAAAGAAGATGAAGTATATCCTTTCTTAAAAGAAATTGGAGTTTTTCAATAATGATAGATTTAAAACCCGTCTACGGTTCTGCAGATTTTAAAACTGTATTTGAACAGAATAAGGTTGATTCCGGGATTGAACAAACTGAACAAATATTGTCGATCCTAGAAGATGTAAGATTAAATCAGGATCAGGCATTACTCAAATATACGGAACTTTATGATGGACAAAAAATTGATAAACTGAAAGTTCCGGTGAAATATTTGAAAGAAAGCTACGATAATCTNGAGNCTGAATTAAGATCTGCTCTCGAATTCATCAAACAAAGAATTGAAAATTATGAAATGAAAATNAAACATCCNAATCTCGATTTAGATGAATTCAAATATGTTTATCATGCCTTAGAAAAAGTTGGATTTTATGTTCCGGGCGGCAAAGCCCTCTATCCTTCATCTGTTTTGATGAGCATCATAGCCGCTCAAGTAGCGGGTGTTTCAGAAATTCATGTAGTAACTCCGACCTTTACAAATAATAATATTACCTTTGCCACTCTTTATATTTGCGGTGTTGAGAATGTGTACACTGTAGGTGGTGCTCAAGCAGTAGCCGCTTTGGCTTATGGTACTGAAACAATTCCTAAAGTGGACAAAATAGTCGGACCGGGCAATAGTTTCGTGGCTAATGCCAAACGTTTGGTTTTCGGTCAAGTGGGGATTGACATGATTGCAGGACCAAGTGAGATTTTACTTTATGTTGATCAAACGGCTGATCCTGATGCTGTGGTTTTTGATATTTTTGCTCAAGCNGAGCATGATCCGGAGGCAAGAACTTTTTTGATTTCTGAATCTGCTGATGTATTGGAAACTGTGAGAGAGAAGGTCAGAGAGCGTTTGGTAGATCAANTAAGATCCAAAATTATCGAACAATCTCTTAATAACAATCACTACTCAATAACAGGCGAGCGGGCTGAATTAGTGGCTTTAATTAATTATATTGCACCGGAGCATGTTTCAATTCAACATCAAGCTGCTACTGAGATAATATCTCAAATCAAATATGCAGGTGCTGTTTTTAAAGGCAATTATTCACCGGAAGCAATTGGTGACTATGTAGCGGGACCCTCTCATGTCTTGCCTACAAACAGCAGNGCCAGATTCAGTCATGGCTTGAACGTGAATGATTTCTTAACCGGACATGCGGTTATAGATATTAATTCGGATACCTACCAAGCTATAGTTGATCCGGCGATTAGAGTTGCTGAGGCGGAAGGATTGTATTGTCATGCTGAAAGCCTTAAAATTCGTAAAGAGAAGTAAAAATTTGGAGTAAACCAATTATGATAATAATGAATAGAAATACCAGCCCAATTAAACCTTTGACCGATGAGCAAATTGTTAAAGTTGTACAGNATACAACCTATAATCAATATCCNGATCAGGAAAGACAACGTTTTATTGATATCTATGCTGCCGCATATGATTTGAATCCGGCTGAGATTGAAGTAGCGAATGGCTCAGATGAGTGGATTCAAAAAGNGATCATGACTCTGGGTGGTAATGGAGTNATGACCTTAAATCCCGAATTTGTTATGTATACATCATACACTTTGCAGGTGAAACCCGAGATTTTAGAAGTAGATTGTGAACCTGATTTTACTTTTGATTTTGCAAAAGTTGCTCGAGCGATCAAAGCACAAAAGCCTTCATTATTTTTGATTTCAAATCCACATAATCCAACCGGTCAAATGTTTGCGACTGAAGACTTACAGTTGTTGGTCGACACAATGGCTGAAGTAGATGGTTATTTGGTATTGGATGAATGTTATATCGATTTTGCTGAAGATTATCAAAGGCCTGTGGGGGACAATATCGTTATTTTGAGAACCTTGAGCAAAGTTTACGGTATGGCCGGATTAAGAATTGGAATGGCCATTGCGCAAGGTGAAACTTTTGAAAAAATCAATAAGATTAATCATCCTTATCCGCTAAATTCTTTAGCTTTAAACTTAGCTAGTGAACTTTTTTCAGATAAAAGAAAATTGAATGCACATAAAACGTATCAATTTGAAAGTAAGCAAGAACTAGCTCGGATTTTAAGTCAAGTTAAAGATTTAATTACGGTGAAAAAATCATATACTAATTATGTTTTTACATATGGAGATTTAGCGCTTGATCTAGCTCAATTTGTAATGGAACGAGGATTTTTACCCAGAACTTATGAGCTTGAAATCTTGAAAAATGCAGCGCGTTATTCAATCATCAAATTAGAAGACTATCCTGCATTTAACCAAGCANTTATGAAATGGAGAGAAAAATATGCTGAATAAAAAAAGATCAACTTTAGAAACTAAAATTGAAGTCAGTCTGGCAGAGAATAAATCTGTGGCTGAATCCAAGCTAGAAACCGGAATAGGATTTTTTGATCATATGTTGACTTTGTTCAGTTTCCATTCTGACCTTTATCTGGAGGTTAAAGCAAAGGGTGATTTAGAGGTTGACTATCATCACACAGTGGAGGATGTAGGGATTGTTTTGGGACAATTGATTCGTGAACTATATCTGAATAAACCATCTTATCAAAGATACGGCTTCTTCTATTTGCCGATGGATGAATCTTTAGCCAGAGTTGTCTTAGATTTATCAGGACGGCCTCATTTAAGTTTTGAAGCTCAATTTTCTAAAGAAAAAATTGGCTTATTTGATGTAGAATTAATCGAGGAATTTTTTAATGCTGTGGCTATGAATAGCCGGATGACCTTGCACATAGATTTACTTAAATCGGGTAATGCTCATCATGAAGCNGAAGCGATTTTTAAAGCTTTTGCTCGTAGTTTAAAGATTGCTTTAACTGATGTTGAGGGCGGGATTCCTTCTTCTAAAGGAGTTATTGAATGATTAAGATAATTCCGGCAATTGACTTAATAGATGGCGAAAATGTGCGTTTAAGACAAGGTGATTATCAACAAAAAACATTGATGCAAAGAACTCCGCAAGAAGCGATCAAGTTTTACAGTCAGTTCAAACAGGTCGCAAGAATTCATATTATAGATTTGATTGCAGCAAAAGCTAAAAAAAGTTTAGAAATGAAATTGATTTCNAGCTTAAAAGAACTTACAGATTTACCGCTGCAAATCGGCGGTGGCTTACGTGAGCAAGAAACAATCGACGAATATGCTGCACAGGGCATTGATTATTTTATTTTAGGAACCAGAGCAATAGTTGATTTACCTTGGCTAGAACGGATTAGTGAAATTTATCCAGAGAGAATTTTTGTAGGTTTAGATGCTAAGCAAGATCAAATTTTCATCAATGGTTGGACAGAGGATAGCGGTCTGACTGTGGATCAATACTTGCCGCAAGTTGAGAACTTGCCCTTGGCCGGTATTATTTATACTGATATTAATAAAGACGGTATGGATCAGGGGCCGAATTTTGAAAATACTGCCAGAATCAGTAAATTGACTGCACATAAAGTAATAGCTAGCGGTGGAGTGAGAAGTAAAGCCGATCTTGAACGTTTGGATTTACTTGGTATTACTGAAGCTGTTGTGGGTAAAGCTAGTCATAAACCGGATTTCTGGGACGGAATTGAATNATTTNTATATTAGATAGAGAGAAAAATGNCGGAACAAAAAATACGTAGAATAATTCCTTGTTTAGATTTAAAAGACGGCAAAGTTGTGAAAGGAACAAATTTTGTCGGTTTAAAAGAAATGGGCGATCCGCTAGANCTGGCAATTAAATATGCAAAATCCGGAGCGGATGAATTAGCATTACTTGATATTTCGAAAACTGATCAAGGCCATGATTTTTATATTGATTTAATTAGAGAGATTTCAATTTCAATTAATATAAAACTGATTGTCGGCGGCGGGATTTCTAATTTGGCCGGGATTGAAAGACTGATTCAAGCCGGGGCGGCTAAAGTGAGTATAGCAAGTGCGGCTTTAGCTGATCCGGGTTTTATTACAGAGGCAAGTTCTAAGTATGGATCTGAACGAATAATTGTTGCTTTTGATATTCAAGCTGATCCGGAGTCCGGAGAGTATTTTATATACACACATGGCGGTACCAGAAAAACAAATCAGGAAATCTTTTCTGCATTAAAAAAATATTCTGAATTAGGTGCCGGTGAATTTTTGATTACCGGGATTGACTTTGATGGAGTGAAACAAGGCTTTGATTTAGAGTTTTTTGAAAAAGCAACCGAGTATACAAATAAACCGATCATAGCCAGTGGCGGTGCGGGAAAAATTGAGGATTTTGTGAATCTGTTTAACCGGACTTCGGTAGATGCAGGACTTGCTGCTTCAATATTTCATCAGGAGGAAGTTTTAATCCCGGAACTGAAACAAGCCTTAGCTGAAGCCGGTATTAAAGTAAAAATATAATAATTATGAAAGCGAGCAATATGAAACCTGATTTTTCAAAAAACAACGGATTGCTTTCCGTAATCTTACAAGATAATCAAACCGATCAAGTTTTGATGAATGGTTATATGAATCAAGAAGCCTATGAATTGACGGTGAAAGAAAAAACAGTATGGTTTTATTCCAGATCACGTCAAGAATTATGGAAAAAAGGTGAAACCAGCGGCAATTATCAACATGTTGTCAGCATGTGTTTAGATTGTGATCAAGATGCACTCTTAATCAGGGTTAATCCCGAGGGTCCAACTTGTCATTTAGGTAATGTTAGCTGTTTTGATGCTGATTTCTTTAATTTTGAAATTTTAGAAAAAACAATCCAGGATCGCATGGAACATCCTAAAGAAGGGTCTTATACAAAATATTTATTAGATCAGGGATTGGATAAAATTCTTAAAAAATGTGGCGAAGAGATGACTGAAACGATTATTGCTTGTAAAAATCAAGACCGGGCTGAGATAATTTTTGAAGCGAGTGATCTCTTATATCATTTAATCTTGTTGCTCAATCAAAATGAGATTAGTTTAAGCGATGTTAAAAATAAGTTGGGCGAACGGCATGGTAAAAAGCAAAATTACAGTGAACGCAGTGATATTCAAAACTGGTAATGTCTATTTTATCTAAAGAATAGTCTAAAGTTTAACATCTTCAACTTGTATACTATAATGATTTGGTATCTAAATTTTCAATTTAGCAATTCTTAAAATATAAAGGAGACACTAATGAATAATCAGACTTTATTCATCAGCGTTCTTAATCGAGGTAAAGCAGAACAAGTTTTGAGCGAAATGAGAATCTTGGTTTGACCGGCGGAGTGGTCTTACTTGGTGAAGGTACGGTATCTAATCGTTTCTTGGAGATTCTCGGTCTGGAAGAAACGCAAAAAGATATTGTAATTTTACCTATAGAAGAAAAATATGAAAATGCTGTGCATGAGATGATGTTGGAGAATTTTAACATTGATCGTAAAAGAAGCGGCATTGCTTTTTCAATTCCGATGAGTCGTTTCGGCAGGGTGAGCAATTTAGCAGCTGATCAGAGATTTGATCCTGCCTGCTTTGATCATCAATGTGTTTTTGTTGTGGTGGAAGAGGGACAAGGCAAAGAGGTCATGCANAAGGTGCGTCAAATTGGTGAAACCGGAGGCACTATTCTTCATGGACGTGGCGCAGGTGTNCCTGCCGATACTTATTTTCCGTTAAATATAGAACCGCAAAAAGATATTGTAATGCTTTTAGTANNAAATGATGCAGTGAAGCCNATCAAACAGTGTTTGATGCAAGAGATGGGATTCGGTTTGCCGGGTAAGGGGATTGTATTTTCTTTGCCGGTATCTCGGATTACAGGCGGTTATCAAGCATAGGAGTATTGTATGAATATATTACAGTCAAAGACTAAAGAAGTTTCACAATCTTTGTTACCGATCGTGATTTTCGTAGCAATACTGGGGCTAGCTTTTGTACAGATAGATATTCCTATAGTCCAAAGATTTTTTGTAGGGGCTTTCTTAGTGTTTGCCGGTCTTTCAATTTTTCTTTGGGGTGTAGATCAGAGCATGGAGCCAATGGGCTATCACATGGCACATGAAATTGCTACTAGTAAGAGCTTAATCAAAACAGTTATTATCAGCTTTTTGCTAGGTTTTTTAATTACAATTGCCGAACCTGATATTTTGATTTTGGGTCATCAAGTGGAGAATGCTTCGGGCGGAGCACTGGAATCAGGATTTTTGGTGACAATGATTTCGGTAGGGGTAGGTGTTTTAATTTCGATTGCCTCAATCAGAATCTTGAGTAGTTTCAAATATAATCTGATGATGGCTCTGGTTTATTTGTTAATTTTATTTTTAGGCACACAGGTATCGGAAGAATTTTTAGCGATTTCTTTTGATGCTTCCGGTGCTACAACGGGCGCTTTGACCACACCATTTGTACTTGCAATCTCAGTTGGTNTATCCCGGACTAAAGGGGGTAAGACAGCGGAAGAAGATTCTTTTGGTATGGTCGGTGCTATGAGTGCAGGGCCTATTCTGGCCGTAATGTTGATCTCAGTTTTGACCGGACAGGAAAATATTCATGGTCAAGCTGTGGAATTCGTCAGTTCAACAGAAGTCTTGGCTCCGATTGGTAATGCACTGAGATATACTCTGGTTGAGTCATTACAAGCTTTATTACCGATTGCCGGTTTGTTTTTTATTTTCAATTTTTTCAAATTTAAAGTTTCAAGAAATGAATTAATTAGAATTATTCGTGGTTTGGTTTATACAATCATCGGTTTGACCTTATTCTTGGTTGGAGCGAATGAAGGTTTCATGGAAATGGGACGAATTTTAGGTATGGGCCTGGCTACAAAATATTTCAATATACTGCCATTATTCGGTTTGCTTTTGGGGATGATGGTTGTCTTGGCAGAACCGGCAGTCCATGTTTTGGGAGAACAAGTTGAGGATGTTACTGCAGGTAATATTCCGGACAAAGTTTTGCGTGGTACACTTTCGATTGGTGTAGGTATAGCAATAGCTTTATCTATGGTGAAAATAATGGTTCCCGAGGTTCGACTCTGGTATTTTTTATTGCCGGGATTTGCTGTAGGAATTATTTTATCTTTCTTTGTCGATTCAGTTTTTGTCGGTATAGCTTTTGATGCAGGCGGCGTTGCTTCCGGACCGATGAGCGCGACATTTGTTTTAGCTTTTGCTCAAGGAGTAGCTAATCAAATACCAACTGCTGATGTTTTGCGAGATGGTTTTGGAATTATTGCAATGATTGCGATGACACCTGTTTTGAGCATTATGATTTTAGGCACGATTAATAAAATTCAAACTATATTAGCTAAAGACCTCCCGCAACAAGTTGTACAGCCGGTAAGTAAAGAGATTTGTGCGGTTCCTATTGATAAAATTTCCGGTGATCATAAAGATTTGATCTTTTGTGTGGTTGAACGAGGAAATTCTGAGGAAGTTATTGAACTGGCAAGAGCTGCCGGTTCTACAGGAGGTACNATTCTTCATGGTCGTGATGCCAGATCCGGTACATGGCTCAGCGTATCAATGCGTCTCGAGCCTGAAAAAGAGGTGCTTTGGTTTTTAGTGGACGCAGAGATTACAGCCGAGGTTAGCAGGGTGTTATTGGATAAATCAGATCAGCCAGACAGCAATATTGTGTCTGTCTTTGCTCTGCCGGTAACCGGTTCGGACGGACTTACAGCTGATACNTATGTTTTTGAATCCGAAACGTCACAATAATTAGAAGTNTAGTCTAGGGGTGGAGAATTGTCAGATCATCTGAATACTGAAAGTAAAAAACGAAAATTTTGGCTNAAACCTGCCGTTTGGTTGAGTGCAACTTTCTTTTGCATTTTTCTGTGGGGGAGTGCTTTTCCCGCTGTCAAGACAGGTTATCAGTTTTTTCAAATAGATAATACTGCGTCTGATGCGGTGCCTTCATTATTATTATTCGCCGGTCTACGTTTTAGCCTTGCCGGATTATTTACTGTCTTGTTTACTGCTATGACTGAAAAGATCAGACCGATTCCGAATACTAGAAGACAATGGCTTGATGCAGCTACGCTGGCTATTCCGCAAACTATATTTCAATATGGTTTATTTTTTGTGGGTTTAGCTAATACATCAGGGGCGGCGGGATCGATCATGTCCGGAGCTTCATCCTTTATCTCAGTAATCTTGGCCAGTCTGATTTTTATTGATGAAAGATTGGATTTAACAAAAATTCTAGGATGTATCATCGGATTTTCAGGAATAGTAATTCTTAATCTTAAGACAGCGGGTTCACTGGGTTTTAATTGGCGTGGTGACGGTCTGATGCTTCTTTCGGCAATAGCTACGGCAATTGGCGCTGTGATTAGCAAACCTCTTGCTGAACGCAATCACCCCAGGTTGTTAAGCGGTTGGAATTTTATCTTAGGGGGGCTTGCATTAATTAGCTTGGGCTTGAGTTTTGGAGGTTCATTGGAGCCCTTGGACTATCGAGCCTGGTTGATTTTAACCTACTTGAGCTTTTTAAGCTCAACCGCTTTCGCATTATGGACAACAATGGTAAAATATCACTCTGTTTCAAAGTTAAGTGTGTTTAAGAGCTTAATTCCGGTTGTCGGAACGGTCGGATCAGGTATAGTATTGGGCGAGAATATTTTGCAAATCCGTTTACTGATCGCATTGGTTTTAGTAGTGGCAGGAATCGGTATCGTTAATTATAATAGACAGATTAATATAAAAGTGGAGACAAAGACATGAAGATAACGAAATTCGGTGGCAGCTCATGTGCGAATGCTGCTCAATTCAAAAAGGTAAAGTCAATAATTTCAGCAGATAATGAGAGACAAGTAGTTGTCGTTTCTGCACCCGGCAAGAGATTTGCTGAAGATCATAAAATAACGGATATGTTATATCTTTGTCATCAATTGATGGAGATCAGTTTAGGCGGTGAAGAAGTTTTCGCTTCAATTAAAGAACGTTTCATGGATATTCAACATGGTCTTNATTTGAAGATTGATCTTGAACCTGAACTTGATCAAGTCGAGCAGAAATTAAAAACTGGTGCCAGCAGAGACTACACTGCAAGTAGAGGTGAGTATTTTTCTGCCAAGTTAATGGCTGCTTATCTGGGATATGAATTTATTGATGCAGCTGAGATTATCAGATTTGATCAGCGTGGGAAATATGATGAAAAAGCGACTCGTGATCTGGTTAAAGAGAGGATAAAAGATTGCTGTTTCGTAGTTCCGGGGTTTTATGGAGCGCAGGAAGACGGCAACATAATTACATTCTCTCGAGGAGGGTCGGATATTACAGGCTCAATCCTTGCTTCGGCGCTTGCTGCAGAAAAATATGAGAATTGGACAGATGTATCCGGTTTCTTAGCTGCAGATCCGAGCATAGTTGAAGATCCGATTCCTTTGAATACAGTTACTTATGATGAATTGCGTGAATTGAGTTATATGGGTGCTCCTGTCTTACATCAGGAAGCAATTTTCCCGGCACGTCAAAGAGGCATTCCGATTCACATTTTGAATACGAATGCTCCTGANGATTATGGTACTTTGATCTTGCCCAAAGCAAAGCGTAATAGTGATGATCATATTGTTACCGGTATAGCAGGTTTGAAAGATTTCATGATTATAGATGTTGAGAAATATCGGATGAGTGAAGATGTGAGTTTCTACCGTAAATTGTGTTCGGTATTTGAAGCTAATGATATTCCGATTCATCACATGCCGTCTTCAATTGATACGATTTCAGTTATTGTCAGAGAAGAAAGTATCAAAGGCAAAGAACGTAAAATCTTGGAAGAAATTGATATCTATTGTTCACCTGATGTAATCGAGATCACGCCAGGACTTTCTATTTTGGCAGTTGTTGGCGAAAACATGGCATTCCGATCCGGTGTCTCNGCTAGAGTTTTCGGAGCATTGGCCGATTCGGATGTCAATATCAGAATGATTTCTCAAGGTTCAAGTGAGCTTAATATTATTGTAGGTATAGCCAATACGGATTTTGAACGCTCGATCAGAGCAATTTATGATGAGTTTTTTAAGGTGAGCTAAATGAAGTATCACAGCACCAGAAATCAAGCAGAACTAGTTTCTCCGTCAAAAGCTGTTTTAGAGGGTTTAGCTCCGGATGGAGGACTTTATGTACCTTCTGAATTGCCTCAAATAGACTTTGCTTCTTGGCTCAATCATGACTATCAAATGATAGCTAAAAAAGTTTTTAAGATTTTCTTTTCAGATCTTGCAGATACGACAATAAAAAAGATTGTAAATCTTGCATATGGCAAAAATTTTGACACAACTGAAATAGTTCCAACACGTTGGTTGGATTCTGAAACAGGAATCATGGAATTATGGCATGGTCCGACCTTAGCTTTCAAAGATTTGGCCTTGCAATTTTTGCCGTATTTGATGCAGGCGGCCCAAGAGAAAACAGGTTTAAAAGAAGATATTTTAATCCTAACCGCCACTTCGGGAGATACGGGCAAAGCTGCTATGGAAGGTTTTAGTGGCCTGGAACATTTTCGAGTAATTGTTTTCTATCCTTATAATGGTGTGAGTTCTTTCCAAAAAAGACAAATGCTCAGCCGTGAACATAATAATGTTAGAGCGATTGCTCTTAAAGGTGATTTTGATGATTGTCAAAGAGGAGTTAAGGAATTGTTCTCAACTCCNAATTTTGTTCAAACAGTTANCGAAGCCGGCTACACTTTGTCATCGGCCAATTCAATTAATATCGGACGTTTAGTTCCGCAAACTGTTTACTATATTAATAGTTATTTAGAGGCTGTGTCTGCCGGTAAAATATCTTATGGTGAATCATTGTCGATTGTGGTTCCGACCGGAAATTTCGGCAATATTCTAGCTGCCTGTTATGCGCGTAAAATGGGCTTGCCATTAGGCAAGATTCATTTAGCAGCCAATCAGAATAATGTTTTAGCGGATTTTTTAAATAGTGGTGTTTATGATAGGAATCGTTCTTTAGTCAAAACATCTTCACCTTCAATGGACATATTGGTTGCCAGTAATTTAGAACGTTATCTTTACTTGAAAAATCCGAATACTGATTGGATCNAATCATTAATGCAGGATTTGAATTCTCAAGGNAAATTCAAGGTAGATCGTGATATTTTTGATTTAAGTGCATCTTGGGCAAATGAAAAAGAAACTTCCGCAGCTATCGAGCATGTCTACCAAAAGTACAACTATTTAATAGATCCTCANACTGCGGTTGCTTATGCATCACAAAACAAAACTGATCTTAGCGGTCCGACTTTGATAGCAGGTACAGCAAGCCCTTATAAATTCATGGAAAAGATTTTTACTTCATTAAAACAGGATATTCCTGCAGACGATTGGCAATCAATTCAGAACATATCCCGTTTAACCGGGGAAAATGTGCCTCAAGTGATCCAGAAATTATGGCAACTTGAGCAGGATCGAGAATTTGTGATTGAGTCAAATCAGATGTCAGAAATTATTCAAGAGGAAATTAAATGAAACAATATACGGTAAGAGTACCTGCTACGAGTGCAAATTTGGGGCCGGGGTTTGATTGTTTAGGAATTGCTTTTAAGCTATATAATTGGTTCACTTTTACTTGGGAAAACTCTGATCAGCCTGTGAGTTATGAAGAACAGATCAAATGGCTGGCCACAAGAACGGTAGGNCAAATGCCGATGTTGGAGTCATATGTTCAATATTGCCGTCTGTTCGAGGTTGANTTACCTATTCCGACTAATGTTANATGTATCAAAGGAGATGTTCCTATAGCTAAAGGACTGGGCTCATCAGCGACCTGTTATGTNGCAGGAGCTTCTGCAGCACAATGGATTGCAAGTCAGCTTTATACTGAACAAGAGATCAGCTCCAAATATAANACACATGATGTTGATCCATTTTCTAAAGATGCTGTATTAGCAATCGCTGCAGAGATTGAAAGGCATCCGGATAATTTAAGCCCGGCAGTATTTGGCGGACTTCAATTAGCTACTATTGTTAATCCTGAGGGTTTACCTGAAGTGATGACCAGAAGGCTTACTGTAAGTCAAGATGTCAATTTTATCATTAGTTTGCCCGGTTTCAGTTTNCAAACCAAAAAAGCGAGAGGTATCTTNCCACAAGAAATATCACGTGATGATGCTATTTTTAATTTAAGATCTCTGGGTTATTTGATTCAAGGCATGGCNGATGCAGATCATGATCTTTTATGCTTCGGACTTCAGGATAGATTGCATCAACCGTACAGAGCGGAGCTAATTCCTAATTTTTATGAAATACTGGAAATAGGAAAAGAATCCGGTGCTGCGGGCAGTGTGCTTTCAGGTGCAGGTCCCGGAATTTTAACTGTATCTTGTAAATCTAAATCAGACTCAGAAGAAATCAAAGAAAGAATCCAAGCCGCTCTTGGTACAAGATGGCAAGTTCAGATTCTGGAAGTCGATTATCAAGGGCTGTCAGGTTGTGAAGGACAGCATGTTTTTGACTAGATTTAAGCGTTATTTTGGTGATCAAGCAACTAGAGGATTTTGGATAAGAATTGTTTGGTTCTTTCTTGTTGAGGATTATCAAAGAAGTTTTTCGGATCGTAACTGTCTTCAACAATGATTCCTTCATCAATAAAGATAATCCGATTTGCAACTTCTCTTGCAAATCCCATTTCATGCGTTACGACTGCCATGGTCATTCCTGCTTCAGCAAGCTCAGTCATTAAGTCTAATACTTCCCCGACCATTTCCGGATCAAGGGCGGAAGTGGGTTCATCAAATAACAATAGATCGGGATCCATCATTAAGGCTCTAGCAATCGCAATTCTTTGTTGTTGACCGCCCGAAAGCTGATTGGGGAAATTATCGATTTTGTCGACTAAGCCGATTCTATTCAAGAGTTCAATTGCTTTAGAATCAGCTTCTTCTTGATTTAGATGATTGCGCATGATTGGGGCTAGGGTCAGATTTTCTAAAACATTCAGATTGGAAAACAAGTTGAATTGTTGAAATACCATACCCATATTTTCTCTGACTTTATTGATATCGACATGCTCTTGGTTGATGATTTGACCTTTAAAGATTATCTCTCCATGTGTCGGTTTTTCAAGCAAATTCATACAACGTAGCATTGTAGATTTACCGGAACCCGAAGGGCCGATAATTACAACTTTTTCACTAGGTTTAATATCTAGATTTACCCCGCGTAGAACTTCCAGGTCATCAAAATTTTTGTAAAGATTACTAAGTTTAATCATGAGAGACTCTCCTTTCCAGTGCATGAAAAATTTGCTCAAGAATTAAGACTACTATTAAGTAGATTAGAGCTGAAGCAAAGTAAGGAGGAGCGGCTTTAAAAGTTTTACTGATTAAGATTCCTGCTCCTCTAGTCAAATCGACCAACCCGATAAAACCGCTAATTGAGGTTTCTTTAAATAAGGTTATAACCTCATTACCGAATGAGGGCAAACAGTTACGGAATGCTTGAGGCATAACTATTCTGGACATAGATTGCAAATAACTAAGGCCTAGTGACCTTGCTGCTTCTTTTTCACCCGGATTTACTGCTTGGATACCGCTTCTGAATATCTCCGCCATATAGGCTGCAGAATTTAGACCAAAAGTTAAAATAGCCACCAATTTCAAGTTGTGGAGATTGATCAGTACAACATTAAACATAATTAATAGCTGAACGGTAGTAGGAGTTCCCCTGATTATCGTAATATAAGCGTTGGCAATTTTGTTTAAAATATTGATTAAAATACCGGAAGGAGTTTTCCAACTAGGAGCCAGGTCTTTATGAGCAACTCTGATCATTGCCAAGAAAATACCTAAGCCAAAGCCGATAATAAATGCAAATATTGTTACCTGAATAGTAACTAAAAATCCGTTGGCTAAGTATTTCCAATAATCATCTACGATAAAATTATCAGTGATAAAATTTACAATTCCTTGTGAGTTTATGATCATGTTTGTCTCCTCAACAGATTATGATTCTTGGTTTTTACTAATCTATTCTCAATCAAAAGCATATCAATTCTGTTAACTGAGAATAAATTGCCGGTTAATCAGATTAACCGGCAATGGTTTGACTTACTTATCTTAGTCTGCTGAGATATATTTATCAATAATTTTTTGTAATTCTCCGCTGTCTTTGAGAGCTGTTAAAGCTTGATTTACTTCTTCCAATAAAGCTTCATTTGATTTGGTTAATGCAATGGCATAGTCTTCTACTTCATAATCAGTATCTAAAACTTTTAGATCTTCATTGTTTGCAACAAAACTTATTGCCGGCTGATTGTCAATAATAACCGCATCTACTTTGCCTGAACTTAATGCCACAACAGCATCAGCACCTTTATCAAAAGATTGCACATTTTCAACGCCGAAATCATCTTGAGCATAAATGTCACCGGTTGTACCGAATTGAGTACCGATTTTTTTGCCTTCAAGATCTTCAACTGTTTCGATCTCAGAATCTTGGGTAACGATTATTGATTGAATACCTGTAGCATAAGAGTTTGAGAAATTAACACTTTTTAAACGAGTTTCATTTACGGTCATTCCGGCAATTCCGCCATCAATTTTACCACTCTCGATAGAAGCAATAATATTGTTGAATTCCATATCATGGATTTTTAGTTCATAGCCAAGATAGTCTGCAACTGCTTTGGCAATTTCCGGATCGATACCGACAATTTCATCACCTTCATAAAATTCATATGGTGGGAAGGCGGCATTTGTGCCGAGATCCAATACTCCGTCTTTCAATGCTGTACCTTTGACTGTTGCTGTGTCATCAGCTACATCATCAGCTGTATCCTCTGCCGGTTCTTCTACTTTTTCTGTTTCTGTTTCTTGAGCAGTATCTTTGCTAGATCCACAAGCCGCCAGGCCTAAGATCAAAAAAGCTGCTAAAAAGATTGCTAAGATTGATTTCTTAGTTATTTGTTTTTTCATTTTTTCCTCCATGTTTGTCGTCTGGCAAATTATTTTTATGTCAGACTTGAAATGTTATTTTATTAAAAAGTTTTCAACTTTTGTTTAACCCATTCAATTTGTCGTTTTACCTCTTGAGGTGCCGGTCCGCCTAGTGATTCCTTTGTCATTACTATATTTTTCATATCTATAACTTCGTACAAGTCGGGTTCGAAAACTCGTGATACCTCGCGATAGGCTTCCAGAGGGAGCTGCGCGAGAGTTTTTCCTTCCTTACTTGCTAAATCAACTAATTCAGCAACCAAATGATGAGCATCTCTGAATGGAATATCTTTTTTTACCAGATAATCCGCCAGATCAGTTGCTGAGAGATAGCCTAATTCTGTTGCCAGAAGCATTTTGTCCCGGTTGACTTCCATGGTTGCTAACATTTGAGACATTATTTCCAGACAAATTTTAATTGTGTCAACCGAATCGAAAATGGATTCTTTATCTTCTTGCATATCTTTAGCATAGGCTAAAGGCAACCCTTTTATCATGGTTAAAGCTTGAATTAGATTACCCAGTACTCTACCTGTTTTACCACGGATCAATTCTGCCATATCAGGATTCTTCTTTTGGGGCATGATCGAAGAGCCGGTAGAAAAATCATCAGATATTTTCACAAAGCCATAGGGTTGTGAACTCCATATAATTAATTCTTCCGCTTGCCTTGAAAGATGGATTGCAATAATTGACAAAACACTATTTAGTTCAAGTACGAAATCCCGATCGCTTACAGCATCCATGCTGTTTTGCATGACTGAATCAAAATCTAATAAATCTGCTGTTAATTGTCTATCAATGGGATAACTGGTACCGGCTAAAGCACAAGCACCAAGCGGTGAACTGTTCAGTCTTTTTTTGCAATCCTGAAGTCTTTCCAAATCACGCAAAGCCATCATACAGTAAGCGGAGATATGATGAGCAAAGGTAACCGGTTGGGCAGCTTGAAGATGAGTATAGCCGGGCATTATCGTTTCGAGATTATTTTCAGCCATGCTGCACATTGAGTTAATGTAATTTTGCAGGAGCTGTTTAATTTCTTGAATTTCCATTCTCAAGTTCAGACGCAGGTCAGTTGAAACTTGATCATTTCTTGAACGAGCAGTGTGCAGTTTTTTGCCAGCAGCTCCGATTCTTTTAGTTAATTCATTTTCAATGAAAGTATGAACATCTTCCGCATCGGGATCAAGATCTAAAGAATTGTTCTCTAACTCCTGTTTTATTTCGTTCAATCCGTTAATAATCAGCTCAATATCTTGTTGAGGCAAAATTCCGGTTTGACCCAACATTTGAGCATGAGCAATCGAACCTTCAATATCCTGATCGATCATCCTTTGATCAATTTTGAATGAAGCATTAAATTGATCCGCTGTCTGATTTAATTCTCCAGAGAGCATTCCTTGCCATAATTTCATATGTTTATCTTTCAACTATCGTTTTTCTCTTTTTGAAGCATTGCTTGAATTTTACTTGATAGACCGAATAATCTGATAAATCCGTCTGCATCCGCATGATCAAAAACATCATCTTGCTCAAAGGTTGCATAACTTTCATCAAATAATGAATAAGGAGAGCTAAGCCCGGCAGGTTGCATACTACCTTTATACAATTTAACTTTTACTGTTCCGGTAACAAACTTTTGTGTTTCAGCTACAAAAGCTGCTAATGATCTACGCAATGTATTTTCCCATTTGCCATAATATACAAGTTCAGCATATTTATGCGCAATAGACAGCTTAAAATGCAACGTATCGGCTTCGACAGTAATACTTTCTAATTTTTGATGAGCAAAATAGAGAATGGATCCGGCAGGATTCTCGTATACACCACGGCTTTTCATGCCTACCAGACGGCTTTCAACAATATCATCAATTCCGATTCCATATTTTGAACCCAGATCATTCAATTTAGCGACTAATTCAACTGAACTCATCTTTTGACCATTTAAACCGACCGGTTTGCCTTGGACAAATTCAATTTCAACTATTTCAGCTTGATCCGGAGCTTTTTCCGGAGGAGTTATCCAATGCAGAATTTTATCAAGATCAGCTGCATTTGCCGGATCTTCTAAATCTAGGCCTTCATGTGATAGATGCCATAGGTTTTCATCCATTGAATAATCTTCATCTCTGGAAAATTCTAAAGGAATATTGTGTGCTTCAGCATAGTCAATTTCTTGAGAACGACCTTTGATATCCCAAAATCTCCATGGAGCGACAACTTTCATTTCGGGTGCTAAAGCATTTATCGTCAACTCAAATCTAACTTGATCGTTACCTTTTCCTGTGCAACCGTGAACAATTACATCAGTATTTTCTTTTCTGGCTATCTCGACTAAACTTTTGGCAATCACAGGTCTAGCGGATGCAGTACCGAGTAAATATACATTTTCATATTTTGCCCCGGCTTGCAAGGTTGGAAAAACATAGTCATCCAAGAATTCTTCGGCCAAATCCGGACAATAAAATTTGCTCGCTCCAGTTTTAAGAGCTTTCTCTTCAAGAGCTTCAGGATCGGAGATTTGTCCAACATTACCCGCGACACAAATAACTTCTGCCACTCCTTGCTCTTTTAGCCAAGTAACTAATACAGAAGTATCCAAACCGCCTGAATAGGCAAGGATTACTTTTTTAGTGTTTTTTAATAATTCATAAGGATTTTGCATAAAACCTCCAACACAATTAATAAATATGTATCATCTAATAATAAAAAATCTTCTGAAATATTCTCAGAAGGATTTCCATGTATCTATTATTATAAGATTTAATGTTTTCTGATAACGTAATATATTATATTTAGATGTTTTTTTATTGTCAAAGCATTTTGTATAATTATTCGCCAGAAATCAAAAAAACATGCAAAATACAACTAAAATAGCAAAACATCGATAAAATTTATGCATGTTGCAGCTTATATTATGCATTATACTAATTATCATTTTCGATAACGGCATAAAATAGNTATTTGCTACATTTTTTGCTGTGTATAATGTATATTATACTAGTTATCTTTATTTATTAAGATTAATGGATTNAAGTCATACAGGAGGTAATGGAATGACTATCAATAGCAAGGTGATAAAATTAATCAGCTTATGCTTAGCTTTGCTCTTATTGCTCACAGCATGTTCTAAAGATGATACTGAAATCAAAGACAAAAATGAATCTGAAGTTGAAGAATCAGTAGCAGAAGAGTCTAAACCTAAAGAAGGCGGTTCAGTTGTCTTGGGGATTACCCAGGAATTAGATTCTCTGGATCCTTATTTGGCAGCCGCTGCAGGGACAAAAGAGGTTATCTATAATTTCTTTGACGGTTTGGTTAAATTAACACCTGAGAGTAAGTTTGAACCGGCTCTGGCTGAATCATATGAATTTTCGGATGATGCAACTGAGTATACTTTTAAAATCAGAGAAGGCGTAAAGTTTCATAATGGAGCTGAATTATCGGTAAATGATGTTGTCTACTCCTTAGAAAGAGCCGCAGGTATTTCAGATCAGAGTGAGGGTGCTTTGATTCCACAATTAGCTGTAGTTGAATCTGTGTCAGCTGATCAAGATACAAATCAAGTGACAGTTAAGTTAAAGGAATCTGATGCAGATTTTATTACTTATATGACTTTGGCAATCATTCCGGCAGATTATNCTGAACAGGCAGAAAAACCAATCGGAACAGGACCTTTTGTCTTTTCAGAATATAAAACTCAAGAACATCTGAAAATGAAGAAGAATGAAGATTATTGGCGTGAGCGAAATGCATATTTGGATGAAGTTACGTTTTTGATCATGCCCTCGGCAGACGCTGCAATGATAGATTTAGAAAAAGGAAACATTGATATTTTCCCTTATTTGACGATGGATAAGGCCGATTTGTTAAAAAATAATTATGATTTTATTGCTTCAGATTCAAATATGGTTCAAATCTGGGGTTTGAATAATCAGAGAGCTCCTTTTGATGATCCGGTTGTACGCCAAGCTCTAAATATGGCAGTTGACAAACAGATGATTATTGAAGCAGTAACATTCGGTGAAGGTAATGCCTTGGAATCAGGTATGGCTCCTCCAATGGACGACTACTATAATTCAGATTTAACAAGTATTTATAACCCTGAAGAGGCGGAGACAATGCTTAAAGAAGCCGGATATCAAGATTTGAAAATTGAAATTACTGTTCCGGGCGATTATGTGATTCATGTTCAAACAGCTGAAGTTATTGCGGCTCAATTAGAACAAATCGGTGTTACAGCAGATGTAAGAAGTGTTGACTGGGGAACTTGGCTGACGGATGTGTATGTAGGGCGTAATTATGACTCGACTGTAATTGCTTTGACCTTTGATTACGTAGCTCCGGCAACTGTCTTGCGTCATTATTATTCAAAATCCGAAAATAATTTCATTAATTTTGAAAGTGCTGAATTTGATCAATTATTTGAACAGGCTTTAGTAGAGACTGATCATCAAAAACGGGTTGAGCTCTATCATCAAATGCAAAAAATCTTACAGGATGATTCNGCTTCAGTATTTTTACAAAATCCCGGAACTCAGACAGCAGTTAGTAAAAAATTAGGTGGNTACACAACATATCCTCAATATGTGCAAGATATGTATAATGTATACTTTAAAGCCGATTAATTGAATTAAACATAAGGACTGNTATGCTGAAATACATTGCAAAAAATGCCGCTCAAATGCTGGTAACTCTGTTATTAATTGTTTTAATAGTCTTTATTATGTTTGAATTGATTCCCGGCAATCCTGCACAAATCATGTCTAAGCTGGATGCCGACCAAAAAACAATCGAAGCGTTGGAACAGGAATTTGGTATTCATGATCCGCTTCCTGTTAAAATTTCAAAATATTTTACAGGTTTATTAAANGGAGACATGGGTCGTTCAATCCGTTTTGGTAAACCTGTAATTGATCTGATCAGGCAAGCAATTCCGGTAACNATGTCTTTGGCGATTTACTCCTTCTTTTTAATAGTTATTATTTCTGTTCCATTAGCATTGCTGGCTTCCGTAAAACGAGGCTCTTTCATAGACAATGCTATTCGTTTTACAACTGAAACTACTTTAGCTATACCGCCATTCTTTATGGCTGTCATTTTAATGCTGATTTTTCGGACAACTCAGCTTGGCTTAAAATCGGGACAGGGTGCTTCAAGCGGAAGCAGCGTATTAGTGCAATATNTGTTACCTGCACTGGCTATAGCTTTATCCAGAGTTACGATGGCATTAGAGTTTTTGCGAGANTCAATAATTGAGCAGAAAAAGATGTTCTATCTCAAAACTGCNATCGGTAAGGGTGTAACCAGAAGCAGGATAATTTTAACCCATGTGTTAAGAAATAGCTTAGTTCCGTACATTACAGTGCTTGGATTAATTATTGCTGAGATCTTTGGCGGAAGTATTATCATCGAACAGGTTTTTCTCTTACCCGGCCTTGGTAGATTATTAGTCACTGCTGTTGAGTCAAGAGATTTTCCCTTGACTCAAGGTATTATTATTACGATTGCCATAGTGGTAATTGTGGTTAATTTCTTAGTTGATTTGATCAATCAATTTATTGATCCACGTTTGAGAGAGAAGGAACATGTTGCCTTGCGGACTGGTTTGGGGGCAAAGCTTATTTATAAGCTGAATACGATCCGAGGTGTCAAAAAGTGAAATTGCTTAAAAGAGATAAAAATAATGAAGTAATTCTGGCACCTACTTTAAAACGAGCATATTATAGAGCCAGTTTAATGAATAAGGGAGCCAAGCTTCAGTTCAAAATTGGTATTATCCTTTTGGCTATTCCCTTATTTTTGTTTTTGATCAATCTTGTTTATCGACCCTATGACATTACAACTATGAACATGGCTGAGCGGTTTCAAGCACCCGGCTTAAGACATTGGTTTGGTACGGATAATTATGGACGAGATGTTTTCGTGCGAGTTTTGAGCGGTTTGCCTTTAACTGTATTGATCTCAATCGGTATTAATCTGATCGGTTGTCTGGTTGGACTGATTATCGGTGCACTTAGCGGTTATTTCGGCGGATCAATTGATTATTGGGGTAATCGCTTGAGTGATGCCCTGTTATCAATTCCGGTTATCCTGATGGGAATGCTTTTTGTTGCTACTTTTGGTGATGGAATTTGGCAAGTTATTGTTGCACTGGGTATTATGTTTATTCCTTCATATATGAGAGTGATNCGCAGTGGTTTTTTGGAATACCGTCAAAGGAATTTTGTGAAAAGGCTACAACTCTTAGGCGCTTCATCTAATAGAATCATTTGGTTGCATTTATTCCCTCTAATCAGAATACGTTTATTGTCGGCGATTGCTTTGGGTTTTGCTAATGCAATTTTGGCGGAATCATCATTGAGTTTTTTGGGATTAGGAGTACCCCCTACGCAGATTACCTGGGGCGGAATGTTAAAAGATGCGCAAGGCTTTATTTTTCAGGCACCCTGGTCGGCAATTGCTCCGGGATTGATGATTGTGACGATTGTTTTGGGCTGTTTTTTTATAAGCAACGGTTTAAAACACTTAACTGAAAAAGGGAGCTTGCAATGAACAAACTTGAGCTAACAAATCAGGCTAATCCTGAATACACCTTAAAAGTTGAACATTTAAAGGTGGTATCTACTCAAGGTGCAGAACTGGTTAGAGATGTTTCATTAGCAATAAAACCGGGTGAAATTGTTGGTTTGGTAGGTGAATCCGGAAGTGGCAAAAGTATTACTACCATGGCAATTGTTGGGATTTTACCGGACGGAATTTCAATAGCTAAAGGCAAAATACTCTTTCAAGGACAAGATATTACCAGGATTTCTGCAGATGAAAGATGCGGAATTAACGGCAATAAACTGGGGATTATTTATCAGGATGCAAGTCAAGCCTTAAATCCCTTGATGAGAATAGGTAAACAAATTGATGAAGTATTAAAAATTCATACGGATTTGAGCTTGTCAGAGCGTCAAGATAGAGTATTGGGCACAATGCGAGCGGTAAATTTACCGGACGTAAAAAACCTAGCTAAACGTTATCCACATGAACTTTCGGGCGGACAAAGACAAAGAGTTTTAATAGCAATGGCTATCATTAACAATCCTCAATTGTTGATTGCCGATGAACCTACCACTGCTTTAGATGTGACAGTAACTGCACAGATTCTGGATTTGATTAAAATCATCAACGAGAGCAAACAGATTTCTGTTTTATATATTTCTCATGATTTTTCAACTGTGAATAAATTATGTGATCGGGTTTTCGTGCTCTATGCGGGAATACCCGTAGAGATCGGCTCCGTAAAGCAAGTAATTGAGAATCCGCAACATCCATATACAGAATTGTTACTTGAATCTATTCCTACCAAGGAAAAAAGAGGACAAAAATTATTGAGAATGAAAGGTAGAACACAGGATCCAAGAGGACCTGCATTAAATTGCCAATTTGCAGATCGCTGTCCAAAAGCTTTCGGACGCTGTAGACAAGAATTGCCACCCATGTATCAAGTAACACCAGGGCATACTGCTGCATGTTTTTTGTTGAATAATAAAGGAGAATGATCAGCTCAATGTCTGAAAGAACTAATAATTTATTAGAGTTAAGAAATATTTATGCCGGTTATTCTGGTTCAATCCGTAAAATGAACCATGTTTTGCAGGATTTATCTCTTTCTATTAAAAACAATGAGTGCGTTGGTTTAATAGGTGAGTCGGGCTCAGGTAAAACAACTTTAGCAAATATTATTACCGGGTTTTTACAACCTATTTCTGGACAAATACTATTCCAGGATAATTCAATAGAAAAATTAGCATTGAAAAAAAGAGCTAAACAATTAAGTTATAACATTCAAATGGTCTTTCAGGATCCTTATAGTTCCTTTAATCCCCGAAAAACAATAGGCTATCAGTTAATGGAACCTTTAGTGATTCAAAAACGATTTGCAGAAGAAGAAATTGAAGCCAAAGCATATGAGTCATTAGAACAAGTCGGTTTAGCTCCTGATTATTTCTTACGCTATCCACATCAATTATCCGGTGGACAACTGCAAAGAGCTGCTTTGGGATGTAGCTTGATTATGACACCTCGTTTGTTGATAGCGGATGAGCCGGTCTCTTCCTTAGATGTTTCGGTTCAGGCCCAGGTATTGGATTTGATTCAGGATTTACGAGAAAAACTTGAATTTTCTTGTTTGTTTATCTCTCATGATTTGGCGGTTATTTATCATTTATGCGATACGGTTGCGGTTCTGGACCAAGGTAGTATTGTGGAATATGGTCCGGTTGAAAAAGTTTTTGAAAATCCGCAAAATGACTATACGAAACAGTTGATTTTCAGCATGGGATATTAGCATTTTATAGTTTAATAGTGTAAAAGTTGAGGGAAATAGATGAAATTACAGGGCACAATGCAAATCAAAAATAATCAGCTCCTAATTGGGGGTGTTGAGGTGGCAAGATTAAGGTCTGAATACGGCACTCCATTATACATTGTAGATCAAGCCCATTTTAAAAATAAGGCAAAATTGTTCATCGATAATTTTCGATCCAAGCGATTTCAAACCCACATCTACTATGCTTCAAAAGCCTTTAGTAATTTGTATGTATTAGGTTTAGTAAGAGAACTAGGACTCCATTTGGATGTTGTTAGCGGGGGAGAATTATATACTGCTATTGAGTCAGGATTTGATCCTCAAAAGATCTCAATGCATGGTAATAATAAATTACCAGAAGAACTTAGCATGGCTTTAGATCATAAGATCGGAACGATAATTATCGATCATCCGACAGAATATGAATTGCTCTCTTCAATCGCCAAACAAAAGAACCAAAAAGTTCGGGTTTTACTTAGAGTAAATCCCGGTATAGAAGCCGATACTCATCGGTATATCCAAACTACAACCGAAGATTCNAAGTTCGGCATGAGNATTTTTGATCAACAAACTTTCGAACTGATTGAAAAATTANTTGCTGATTCGCAGCTTAATTTTGCAGGAATTCATTGTCATATCGGTTCNCAAGTTTTAAACCAAGAGTTTTTCTTNCAAGAAGCGGAAGCNATGCTCGCTTTTGCAAAAAANCTTGTGGATCAATTCAGAATAAATTTAGAGGAAATTAATTTGGGNGGAGGCTTCGGCGTTTACTATACTGCTGAAGATCAACCTTTTTCTTATCCGGATTTTCTTGAGAAATATATAGAGCGAATTGAAACAGCTTTAGACAAATACCAACTTGAAATTGAAATTGTCAGTATTGAGCCGGGCCGATCATTGATCAACTCAAGCGGGAGCACACTTTATACTGTGGGAGCTATCAAATATCCTCAACAAGGAATACCATTTGTTTTTGTTGACGGCGGTATGACTGATAATCCAAGGCCTTCGTTGTATCAGGCAAAATATGAAGCTGCTTTGGCAAATCGGATGCAGGATCAAATAGTTGATCATTATCGTATTGCAGGTAAATGTTGTGAATCAGGAGATATTTTGATTCAAGAGATAGCCTTACCTGAAGCTAAGCCGGGAGATCTCTTGCTCATTCCGGGTACAGGGGCTTATAATTATGCGATGAGTTCTAATTACAATCGTATTCCCAGACCTGCAGTAGTATTTGTAGAAAATGGAGATATAAGCCTAGCTGTGCAACGTGAAACCTATTCCGACCTGATTAGAAACGACCAAAGATATAAAGAATGATGTGTGAATAAGATGAAAAGATTAGTTATGAAATTTGGTGGTACGTCTGTTGCCACTCTAGAGAAAATGAAGCAAGTATGTCAGTTAATCTTGCGCAAAAAAGAACAATACGATGATCTGGTTGTGGTGGTTTCTGCTATGGGTAAAACAACGGATAATCTCTTAAAACAAGCTTATCAAGTAAGTGAGAGACCGGTTGCCAGAGAAGTTGATGTATTACTATCGAGCGGAGAATTAATTTCAGCTTCCTTATTAGCTTTACATCTAAATCATTTGGGACAAACTGCAGAGAGTTTCACAGGTTTTCAGGCCGGTTTTAGAACCAGAGGATCTCATCGCAAAAGCAAAATAGAAGATCTTGATCCATCACAGATCGAAGCTGCTTTAAATCGTGGTGAAATTGCAGTTGTTGCCGGTTTTCAAGGTATGAACAAAGAAGGTGAAATTACCACTTTAGGTCGCGGTGGCTCCGATACATCGGCTGTAGCTTTAGCTGCCAAACTAGGTGCACAATGTGAGATTTATACAGATGTTGACGGTATTTATAGTGCGGATCCCCGAATTCGTCCTCAAGCCAAAAAGATCAGCCGGATTAATTATGAGGAGCTGGTTGAGATGGCTCATCAAGGCGCCAGAGTAATTGAGGCAAGAAGTGTTGAATTAGCTGCTAAATATCAGGTACCTTTATATATAGCATTGAATACGGGTGATATTGAAGGTACTTATGTCTCGAGTTTTTTTGATAATACGGTAAAGAAAAAGGATGTCAATATGGAGAATTTTAAATTAACTAATGTTTCGGCAATAGAAAACATCTTGTTAGTCAGTATTCAAGGGGTACCGAATTTGAGTTTCGAATCTTCGAAATGTTTCACTGAATTGGCTGCAGCCGGCGTAAATGTGGATATATTGAATCAAGTTATTGTTGATCAAGATAATTCGGCATTTTCTTTCACTTCGGATATGGAATCTAAAGCCGACATTATTGAAGTTTTAGATCGCATGAAGATAAAATATAGATTTGTTGAGAATTTGAATAAAGTATCAATCATCGGCAGTGCAATGCGTAATCAGGTTGGTGTTGCGGCCAAAGCTTTTAATGTGTTTATTGAGCAAAATGTACCCTTCTATATGGTTTCAACCTCCGACATCAGTATATCTTATGTAGTTAAAGCAGAAGACCGAGATAAAATAATAAATGCATTGGCAGATGTTTTTGGTTTATAATTATTTGAATTAGTGTATAATTAATTCATTCTTAATCTGAAGGATTGTCGGACTTTAAGTTAGTTGATCCATTCAGTAGAGCGAGCAAACGGCTCTGTTAAGTAAAGATGAAGAAAAAGAGATCTGAAAAGCAAACTGGCAAAAGATTAACAAGAAAATCTTACCTCAAGCTTTTAGAATCAGATCAAGA
>JGI24710J26742_10000302_pt1 | contig 45971 bp, 37 predicted proteins | sample BioPla2DNA2_FD_26742 | JGI IMG/M metagenome (IMG submission 26742)
GACAAGGAGGAGGGCAACGGCAGCCGCGGCGGCTGCCCGCCAGTAGGTGGGCAGCGAACGGCGCTTGGCTGGTTTTCCCAGCCGCTTTTGCATATCGACCCACGCCTTTTGGCTATCAAACCGGTTGGGTTGGTAGTGGCGGGCGACGAAACGCACGTGCGCTTCCGTTGTATGGTGGTTGGTTGGTTGCATACGTTCGAGGTTCTACTAGTAAGATGCAAAAAAGTGAAAATCCCTCACGCGAAGAAGAACAAAAACGCGTTCATATCTTTCGAGCGTAGCGACCGCATGGCACGGAAGACGTGGTTTTCGATGGTTTTCATGGTTAACCCCGTCTCCTTGGCGATCTCCTTGTAGCTCATCCCATCGCGTTTGGCCATTAAAAAAACCTCCCGCCGGCGCTCGGGCAGCTCATCGATCATCTTCCAGATGCGTGCTTCCATCTCGGCGCGCTCTACCTGCTCCTCTTCCGATAGGAGTGCTTCGGATGGGAGCTGATCGAGGGGCGTGGTGGGTTTCGCGTCGCGGAGGCGGGTGAGGCAGTTGTTGCGAACGGCGGTGTAGAGGTACGCTTTGACCGACTTGATGGACTCCAGTTGTTCCCGCTTGTCCCACAGGCTCGCGAACGTATCTTGCACCACGTCCTCCGCCTCCTCCACGTTACCCATGAAGTGCAGGGCGTGGAGGCAAAGCGGACGGTAGTGCGCGTGGAAATAGTCCGAGAACTGTTTTTCTAGCCGAGTCATCGTGACTGAAAAGTGTGAACACTACTTGACCTCGATGGTTCTTTTCTCTTCGCTGCTTTGGAACGCGAGTTCAATGATGCGTATCACTTCGCGGGCCTCTTCAGGCTTCACCGCGAGTTCTGCTTTCCCGTGGATGGCATCGCGGAGGTTGATGAAGTACTCCCGATAATCGCCATGTTCACTCTCTATCTTCCCCTGGATCTTTACCCCGTTATACTCCACGTTGAGGGTTCCCCAAATCTCTTTTGGCTCGCGGCCCCACTCTTTTCCGATGGGCTTGGCACCGCCATCGAGCGTGGCTTCCTGCACGTCAAGCCCGTACTTCACGAACGACCCGTTTCTCCCGTGCAGCAGGTAGGTGGGGCCCGGTATGTGGCAGATCATGCCCGATTTCAGGGTCGCGGTGAATGTCGGGTAATGCAGGCGGACGTCGAAGTGGTCGTCCATCTGTGCCCATGGGCGTTGAGAGTTGATCTCCGCGGTGACAGCCGTCGGCATACCGAAGAACCAGAGCGCCTGGTCGATCAGGTGCGATCCCAGGTCGTAGAAAATACCCGAACCGGGTAGTGCTTCCTCGCGCCATGCACCACGGGGGCGAGGATCGAGGCGGAACCGATCGAAATGGGTCTCGTAGTCGACGATCTCTCCCAGTAGCCCGCTGTCGAGCAGTCTCTTGACTGTTTTGGTGTCGCTCGTGAAGCGGCGGTTATGGTAGACGGTAAGGATTTTTTCCTGTTTTTTCGCGATGTCGATCAGCTCATCGGCTTCCGCCACGTCAATGGTGAACGGCTTTTCGACCACCGCGTGCTTCCCCGCGAGGAGCGCCTCTTTTGCCCAGCGGAAATGGTCGGTGTTGGGCGAGGTGACCAGCACCAGGTCGATGTTGGGATCCTCGATGATCTCCTTGCCACCGGGTACGATCTCGGTGGTGGGGTACCGCTCTTTGGCTAACGCCATCCGCTCGGGATTCGCGGTGCTTATCTTGGTGAGTTCGTATCCTTCGACCACGTCGATGAAGGGGGCATGAAAAACGCGGCCGGAGAGCCCGTAGCCGATGATGCCTGTGCGAATGTTGGATATCATAGTAAATAGTTTTTAATGTGACTGTTTCAGTCTCGAAGATACTGATTTTTTCTCATTAAAAGAAACCCGATCAGCTTGTTCATGGCAATTGCGCGGTGGCTGACACGGTTCTTGACCGATGTCTCCATCTCGGCAAACGTGAGGTCGTGCCCTTCCGGTACGAAGATCGGATCATACCCGAACCCCTTGTTGCCTCGCTTTTCACGGGTGATCTGCCCCCTGATGATCCCCTCGAAGAGATGTTCTTCGTCGTTTACCACCAGGGCGATCACGGTGCGGAATTGTGCCGATCGGTCGTCAATCCCCTGCAACACCGAGAGCATCTTTTGCATGTTCGCCTCCGGGTTGCACGATGGGCCGGCGTAACGGGCGGAGTAGATGCCGGGCACGCCGTTCAGCGCGTCCACTTCCAGGCCGGTATCATCGGCGAAGCAGTCGTACCCGTACCGCTCTTTTACCTGCCTCGCTTTTATGAGCGCGTTCTCTTCGAGGGTACTGCCCGTCTCATCAATCTCTTCGTGACAACCGATATCGGTGAGTCCCAGCACCTTCACCTCTCCACTGGTAATTTCCCGTATTTCGGCAAGCTTGTTCGCGTTGTGGGTCGCGAAAACAATTGGCTTGATCTTGTTGTCGTTCATATGTTTGGTAATGTATCGTTTTTTACTTTTTTGGGTCGTTGTTTGTCGCTCAGCTTTCACCTTTACCGCGATTTGATTGTTCGCTTCCTCTCTTTCTCCCGCTGCTTGAGTTGCTTCTCTCGCTCTTTTTGACGCTTTTTCAGCTCTTTCTGTTGTTGTTGAAGGCGCTTTTTTCGTTCCCGCTCCTTCTCTTTTAGCAGTCGCGCGCGGCTTTTTTGGTTGGTTGAGCTACCAGTTTGGCTGAGCGCTTCCGCCTCTTTCTGCTGAAGGCGCAGCTTCAACTCCTCGGGCGAAACGGGGGTCTGCCGGCTGTTTGCTTCACTTGGAACGGCATGTTCCACGGCTTCCTGGGTGTTCTCTTTCACAGCCCCCGGAGCAACCTCCTCTACCGTTTTTGGTGCAACTTCCTCCATGACTTTGGGTTCGACAGCGAGTTTTTCTGCCTCCGGCGTGGAATCAGTGCGTTCTGCCCGTTCCGGTTCGCTGTCACGCATCGTTGTCCCCGGAGCGATGCTCGTTTCCGCCTTCAAAGGTACCTCCTTTTCCTCATTCGACGACCCTTTTCCCGGGGAAATGAGACGACTCTCCACGTGGAGCAGGTAGTCGTCTAATGATGCGCCCCGTTGAAGGAGACTCAAGTTGCTTTCTGATACCGGTATGGCCTGTATCTTTTCCGGGCGATTCATCAGGAGCGGCGACTCTTGCTCCATGTCATGGGCATACCGAGTTGCATCATCGTACGTTCGGAAGGGGTGTATGGCAAGGGCTTCACCCTGAGGCAACGGAACAGGTGTGAAATCGAACGAGCGGAGTTGATAGCGGCTAAAGGTGTAATCGGCCACCGCGTATAGGAGCTGCCCCCTGTCCCAGTTATTCTGTTCGGGCATGAGCAGGAGCAGGTGGACAGTATCCCTGTCGCTACTGAATTGAGCCGCTGCACTTGTCGGTAGGTTACCGCTATCGCTTTTGGTGAGGGTGACTGCCCCCCGCTCCCATCGGGTTCGGAAGAAATCCCAGTGACTGTCGCGATAGGGGGTACCCGCTGATACATCTGGTTGAAACAGGGTAGCGTAAGACTGGGGTAAGGGGCGTAGGTTTACCGTGTTGGGAGTGAAATGCCCGGCGGGTGTTGTCGTGTGTGCCCGCGTGCCCGTCACCACGAGACCACTCTTGAGGGCGTGGAACAGGGAGTCGCTATCGGAGGTTAATGCCGCTTGATAGGCTATGGCCTGCTGAAGCATATCCTTTGGGGTGTCGAGCTTCTTCAAGCGGGCGAAGGTCTGTCGTGCCGCTTCGGTTTCGCCCACCAGTGTCTGGATCTGCCCCAACAGGAACTGCCACCGCTTTACCTGTTTGATTCGCTTCTCCTTGTTGATAGCCTCTCTCAGGTAGGGAATGGCTACGGCATATTCCCCCTTTTCCATTAGGAATTGGATTTGCACCTCTAAGAACACCTTTTCCAGATGGGAAGGCAGGGGGATGAGCTTTAGCGCGTGGATGGCCTGTTCCGCTTCGTGGAGCCTACCCAGCTCGGTGTAGGTGCGCACCATCCATACCCGTGCCTCTCGTGCGGCATCGCTCTCGGGACCAAAGACGCGTATCACCTCGTTGAACACCGTGAGCGCGTTCTCGGGATGGCCGTTTTGCAGGTGGGCTTTACCCATCAGTAGCCAGGCATTGTGGATGAACGGGTTGAACTCGTTTTGTTGGAGCCATCGCCGATACTCGGGCGAAAGCCTAACTGACGGGTCCCGTCTCGGTTTCGCCGTGATGGAGTGCTCCCGGATCGCCTTCTCGGTTTTCTGGATCACCCCGTCGAACGGACCTCCTTGCGCTAAAGCGTGTGTCCCGCCGCTTTCGGATGTGCTCCGTGGAGAAGGATAGAGCGGGAGCAGCCCTGTATAGTCGTCCTGGAAACTCTCTAACTGCTCGTCCAGTATCTCGTGGTACGCCTTCTCCGCGTTATGGTACACGTTGTAACGGGTGGTGAACTCGTGGTAAGCCCGGCTACCGCGGGTATTCACGAGGGGGGAGCATCCCGCACATAGGAGGAGGCAGGTCCACCCGGTAAAAAGGAGGTTGATATGGGGTCTCGTGTACACTTGAAAGCAAAAAACATGATATACTTACCAACGAGGGATTGGTAATGTATATAACCCGAAAAATCGACTTTTATTGCTTTATAGGGGCGGGAGTTATCCCCGATGGTACTTCAAGATGCAATTATGGTTTTACTTGGGACAGGCCGCGATGATTGGGATTATCCTTGAACGCACTTCGAGGCCGCGATCGCACGGATGGCTTTCGCGATGAAAAACATCACGATAAGCACGAAGATGATGAATGCGCCGGAGGGTACGTTCAGGTAGTAGGAGAGGAGTAGGCCTGCCACACACCCCACGAAACTGAACAGGATAGAGAGCGAGATGATTTTAGCGTAGTTCACGGTGAACAGGTTGGCGGTCATTTGGGGTACCGTGATCAGCGACATCAGTAGGACGATACCCACCAGGCGGATGCTTAGCACAATGGTAACGGCAATAAACAACATCATCGCGTACTCGATAAACTGGGTGGGTAAACGGCGCGTGCGGGCAAACTCGCAGTCGAACGAAACCGAGACGATCGCGTGAAAGCAGAGCGAGAAGAAGAGCAGCAATAGGATCGAGAGGAGGGCTAAGGCGATGATATCCCACTGGCTGATGGTGAGGATATTGCCGAAGAGATACGATGATAAGTTGGGGCCGTAACCGGGTGAAAGAAAAGTCAACACGATGCCGATGGCCATACCGAGCGACCAGAAGACCGCGATGGCGGAATCCTCCCGTACGCCCTGCCTTCTGGAAAGCCACTGGATGCCGAACGCCGATAAGACCGAGAAAATCATGGCAGAGGGGATGGGAGGGAAGTTGAAGTAGAAGCCAACGCCCAATCCCCCGAACGATGCGTGCGTGATACCACCGCTGATAAATACCAACCTTCGGGTGACCACGTAGGTGCCGATAATCCCGCATGCGATACTGGCGAAGAGGCTGCCCAGCAACGCGTTTCGGAAGAAGGCGTATTGTAACAACTCGATACTATTCATGGGTTTTCCTTCGGTTAAGCATGTGTCTCGTGGCAACCAACGTTTAGGAAGACGCTTTCCATGGTCGTGTTACTCTTCAATATTGAATCCTGCTTGTTGCAGGTCGTCCCAGAAATTGGGATATGATTTCGAGACCACGTGCGGGTCGTTCATTCGTAGCGAACCGAAAGCGATTGCCCCCGGTGCCATTGACATGGCCATGCGGTGGTCGTCATAGGTGTCTATCACGGGATCCTCTTCGGGGGTACAGCGCTCTCCGTTCCACTCGAGCATGCCGATTTCGTTCTCCCGGAGTACGAACCCCAGCTTCTTCAGCTCGTTGATGAGCGCATGTACCCGATCGGTCTCCTTGATCTTCAAGCTTTGAATACCCGAAAACAGAAAAGGTACGCGAAGAAAGCAACAGGTAGCCGCGAGCGTCTGCGCGAGGTCAGGTTCTTTCGTGAAGTCGTGAAAGAACTTCTTCGCTTTACGTTTCACGTTTCGTATCATGATCCCATCGTTGACGAACCGGGTGCTTACCCCCAATTCGGTGAACAGGGAGGTGATGTTCGAGTCGCCCTGCAGGCTCGATTTTTCCAGCCCCTTTAGGTGTACTTCCGACCCGGGCAGCATCGCCACCATCTCGTACCAGTAGGAGGCGGCTGTCCAGTCGGCTTCCACCTCATGCTTGATAGGCCTGAACTTTTGTGGTTTCACCGTGATATCGTTATTGTGCCACTTGATGTTCACCCCGCATTTGGCCATCATGTTCATGGTGAGGTCGATATAGGGCCTAGAAACCACCTCCTTCTCGATATGCATCAGCAACCCCTCTTCCATATGCGGGGCCACCATGAGTATAGCCGAGATGAATTGCGAGCTGATATTGCCGGCTATATAGATTTCCCCTCCTTTAAGTTGTTTGCCTTTGATCTTGAGGGGTGGGAACCCCTCTTTTTCAAGGTAGTCAATCTCCGCTCCCAGCGCCTGCAGCGCCTCAACCAGTGGTTGGATGGGACGTTCGTGCATCCGCTTGGATCCCTTCAGTATCCATTCACCTTCCATCCCAGCAAGGAAGGCGGTCAGGAACCGCATGGCGGTTCCGGCACCTTTGACGTCAAAAACGTTCGAGTTGGAGTTGAACGCATCGACAAGTACCTGGGTATCCTCGCAATCGGAGAGGTTTTTTATCGGCTGGTTGCTAAGGCTAAGGGCGTTAAGGATAAGCGCCCGGTTGCTTATGCTCTTCGAGGCGGGCAGCTGCACGGTGGTCTGAATTACCTCGGGCGGGAAAATCCTGAACTGTTTTTGCATAGTAACATCTTATTTATAGCCGCCACTCGACTCCATCCTTGGTATCTTTGATCTCAACCCCGGCCTTTTTTAACTCGTCCCGTATCTTGTCAGACATGGCCCAATCCTTGTTCTCCCTCGCTGTTTTGCGGATATCGAGGATCAGCTTCATCAACCCCTCGATCACGTTACTCCCATCGCTTCCAACACCGCTTTTCGTTTCGTCCACCAACCCCAATACATCGAATACAAAGGTATTCATCAGTCGCTTTAGCGTTTCGAGGTCCTCTTTACCGATGGACGCCGTTTTATCGCTTAAGGAGTTGATAATCCGCACCCCTTCGAATAGGTGCGCGATTAAAACGGGACTGTTGAAGTCGTCGTTCATCGCATCGTAGCATTTTGTCTCCAGATCACCGATCTCGAGGGTCGGTGTGTCAGATGGTTCCAGTTTTTCTAAGGTTGAGAGGCTTTCCATCAGCCTTTTATACCCTCTCTCGGAGGCTTGCAACGCCTCGTTCGAGAAGTCGAGCGTGCTTCGGTAGTGGGCCTGCGCCATGAAAAAGCGCACCGTCATGGGTGAGTAGCCTTTATCCAGCAAGGGGTGATCGCCGGTGAAAAGCTCTTTGGGCAGGAAGCCGTTGCCAGCCGTTTTAGACATGCGTACCCCGTTCACGGTAAGCATGTTGGTGTGTACCCAATATTTCACGGGATCGGTATGGTTACACGCTTCCGATTGGGCGATTTCGTTGGTGTGGTGCGTTGCTTGTAGGTCCATGCCACCACCATGAATATCGAAGCGGGTACCGAGGTACTTGGTGCTCATCGCCGAGCACTCGATGTGCCACCCCGGGAATCCCCATCCCCACGGGGAGGGCCACTGCATGAGCGTTTCGGGTTTCGCCTTGATCCACAGCGCGAAATCGAGGCGACCCCGCTTCTCATCCTGGCCGTCCAGCTCGCGGGTACCCTCCATCAGCTCCTCCAGTTTGCGGTTGGTCAGCACGCCGTAATCGTACTTTTCGCTATACTTCTCCACGTCGAAGTAGACCGACCCATTCACCTCGTAGGCGTATCCCCCCTCTATGATCTTTTTGATCATCTCGATCTGCTCCAGGATATGGCCTGTCGCCGTTGGCTCGATGCTCGGTGGTAGGGTGTTGAACAACGAAAGCACCTCGTGAAAGGCAAGGGTGTACTTCTGCACGATCTCCATCGGCTCTAACTGCTCCAGTTTGGCCTGCTTGGCGAACTTATCGTCTCCTTCGTCGCGGTCGCCTTCCAGGTGACCGGCATCGGTGATGTTGCGCACGTAACGTACCTTGTACCCCAAATGCATCAGGTACCGGAATATCATGTCGAACGAGATGAACGTGCGGCTGTTTCCCAGGTGGACATCGTTGTACACGGTGGGACCGCAAACGTACATACCCACGTAGGGTGGGTTCAGTGGCTCAAATCGCTCTTTTGTTCTACTTAACGTGTTGTAAATGAATAGCTCTTTGGCTTTCTCATGCATCATGCTTTGTCTCCATTATGTTTCCTTATAGGCAAAAATACAAATTAATGCGGAACGAACCGCCATTCTGAAGAAAAAGAGTAGAAAGTGGACTTGTCGCTATGTTGTTTTGCATTTTTTTAATACTTTTGTTTTTTCTCGTACCGAGGTGTCACACGCATGGGTGTTACCGCTTGATATGTTGCACGATAGCTCGATAAGTTCAGGACGCCTTGGCATTGAGTTTTGATGAGTAGGGTGTGAAAATCATGGAAAATTATTATGGCACGTGAAATTACTCTGTCCCTTGCCCTGTTTTGTTTCCTGGGAGCGGTTCAGGCGCAAAACCTGCAGTTGCATTTCGATCCGCGAAACTCTCTGTATGGGGACGAAGTTGGCCCCAAAAATTATCTTACCGCCACGTTCGAGATGTTTAAACCCGATAAATGGGGTTCGACTTTCATGTTCGTCGATTTCGATTTTAATGGAGGAGATAAACGTTGGATTGGTATGGTTTATGGCGAAATTTCCCGAACGTTTACCATTAAAAACTTCTCGTTAATGCCACATATAGAATACAACGGCGGTTTGGGTTCGGGCTTCTCTATTCCTAGTGCTTATCTTGCCGGTTTTCAATACCCGTTTCAGTTGGGTAATTTCTTTATGGGAACCTACGTGGCCTACAAGCTGAATGCTTTTGAAAAGAGCAGTCACGACCTGCAATGGACGATAACGTGGAATTCTACGCTAGCCGATGGAAAACTCTCTTTGGGGGGATTTGCTGATGTGTGGAGCGCGAACAAAAACCCTATAACCAGAGAGGGAGGTAAGAGGGTCATTTTTTTAAGTGAGCCGCAAATTTGGTATAACTTCACCCCCAACTTCTCTATTGGAAGCGAAATAGAGTTAAGCTACAACTTCGCTCGTTACGAGAAATTCGCGGCTATTCCCACGATAGCTGGCAAGTGGAACTTTTAATGAAATTAAAGTCAGGAAAACGGCAAATCAAACGAAATAAAGTAGACAGATTATGTTGGAGAAAATATTTAAACTCAAGCAGAACAAGACGACGGTCCGTACGGAATTGATCGCCGGTCTCATCACGTTCCTTACCATGTCGTATATCCTGGTGGTGAACCCCAATATATTGGGAGCGACCGGAATGGACAGGGCCGCCCTTTTCACAGCCACCGCGCTTTCGAGCGTAATAGCCACCTTGTTTATGGCTTTCTTCTCGAACCTGCCCATTGCGCAGGCACCCGGGATGGGGTTGAACTCCTTTTTTGCCTTTTCGGTGGTAATCGGCTTGGGATACTCATGGCAGATGGCCCTGACCGCCGTGTTCATCGAAGGGATTATTTTCGTGCTGCTCACCCTCTTCAATGTTCGTGAGCTGATCGTGCGGAGCATCCCGAACACGATAAAAAATGCTATCCCGGTAGGGATCGGTCTCTTTATCACCTTTGTCGGACTACAAAACGGGGGTCTGATAGTGCGGGATGAGAACACGATGCTCGCGCTGGGCTCCATGGCTGATAAACATGTGTGGGTGGCGCTGCTGGGCCTGGTGCTTACCGCGGTGCTGTATTACAAAAGGGTGCACGGTGCCTTCCTGATAGGGATCGTGGTGGCCACGCTCTTCGCCCTTGCTCTGGGACTTGTACAGGTGCCCGAGGGCAGCTTGGTCTCGCTTCCACCCTCGCTCTCTCCCATCTTTCTCAAGTTTGATTGGAGCCATATCTTCACGTTGGATATGTTGATCGTGGTGTTTACCTTCTTGTTCGTGAACCTGTTCGACACCGTGGGTACCTTGATCGGCGTCGCTTCGAAAATCGGGATTACCGATAAAGATGGTAACTTCCCGCAATTGAAACCGGCCCTACTTGCCGATGCGCTGGGTACCACTGTTGGCGCTATGTTGGGGACCAGTACCATCATCTCTTACGTGGAGAGCGCATCGGGTGTGGCTGCTGGTGGACGCACCGGACTCACCTCGCTCTCTACCGCTACCATGTTTGCCCTGGCGCTTTTTTTCGCGCCCCTCTTCTTGATGGTACCGCCTTCGGCTACCGCCCCTGCCCTGATTATCGTGGGACTCTTTATGATCACATCGGTAGTGAAGATCAACTTCGAGGATATGACGGAGGCGCTGCCTGCATTCCTTACCATCGTGATGATGCCTTTCGCGTTCAGCATCGCTCAAGGAATCGTGTTTGGTATGCTCTCATTTGTATTTCTCAAGGCACTCAGCGGGCAGTTCAAGCGCATTTCCGTTGCCATGTGGGTTATCTTCGTCTTGTTTATCGTGAAGTTGGTACTTGATGCCATGAGAGTGGTATAAGCATTCAGGTAGTGGTAAATCGGTCGATCGCGAGTAGCCATTTCATTTGTATTTAACGGATGAAATGGCTACTTTCGCGTTAACGGTCAACCAAGTGCAATTAATAACAATTAGTAATTAACAATTGACAATGTGCAATTAGTGATTAGCCCTTAACGGGCAACAACATTAACGAGCCAATTCATTAACAAGTAATTATCATTATAACAACAATCTATGGCAACAACGGCTGATTTCAGGAACGGGATGTGTATCGATCTGGATGGACAATATTTTGTTATCGTGGAGTTCCTACACGTGAAACCGGGTAAAGGCGCAGCTTTTGTCCGCACGAAATTGAAAAACGTAACCACCGGACGAGTCCTGGATAGGACATTTCCTGCGGGCGTACGCGTGGATGAGGTACGCATTGAGCGTAGAACGTACCAGTACTTGTACCAGGACGACATGGGGTACCACTTCATGAACACGGAGACCTTCGAGCAACTCCCGATACCGGCCGAGCAGATCGAGGGGGTGCAGTTCCTCAAAGAGGGTGATATCGTGGAGGTGCAGGTGCATGCGGAGAGTGGGGCCGTCCTCACCGCCGAGCTGCCGGTACACGTGGTACTGGAGGTAACCTATACCGAGCCGGGCGTGAGGGGCGATACGGCGACCAACGCGCTGAAGCCGGCCACGCTGGAGACCGGGGCTGAGGTGCGCGTGCCCCTGTTCGTCGATACGGGCGAAAAGATCAAGGTAGATACCCGAACCGGTAACTACGTGGAAAGGGTACGTGAGTAATGAGAGCGAGTATCGCGGCCGTGGAACGGGACAAACCCCGTTCCCGTTTCATGATACAATCGAAAGAAACGTGAGGTAAACAGGTGAAATGAGCAAGCTGAGCATAAAGCAGTGGGCCGAGGAGGACCGCCCCCGTGAGAAACTTCTCTTGAAGGGGGTGTCTGCCTTGTCCGATTCTGAGCTGCTGGCCATCCTCATTGGATCCGGCAACGATAGGCAGAGCGCCGTGGAGCTCAGCAAGGAGATATTGTTAGAGGCGGGTAACGACCTGAACCGTTTAGCCCGAATGGGGGTAAACGACTTGGTGAACAACTACCGGGGAATCGGTCACGCCAAGGCGGTGACCATTATTGCCGCGCTTGAACTGGGACGGCGACGGAAAACGACGGGTGAGCCGAGGAAGAAGATCGTTACCTCCATGGATGCGTACGAGCAGTTCCTGCCGTTGTTGGGCGACCTGAACCACGAGGAGACATGGGCGTTGTTGACTGACCGTTCCAACCAGGTGATATCCACCCTCCAGGTAAGTCGAGGTGGTATCGCGGGGACGGTGGTGGATATCCGCTTGATCCTGCGGGAAGCGCTCACGAGGTACGCGACGGGCCTCTTCCTGGGGCATAACCACCCTTCCGGCAACCTCGCTCCCAGCCCACAAGATATCAGCATCACCAAGAAACTCAAGGAAGCCGCCCTCTACATGGACATCGTGTTGCTCGATCACATTATCATCGGCAATGATGCCTACTTTAGCTTCGCGGATGAGGGGGTTCTCTGAGGCTTAACATCCCGAATCACAGCACAAGAAAACAACCTGTTATGAATCAAGAACTGCAAGCGCTGCAAGATAAGGTGGTGACCATGCTCCGGACGGTGTACGACCCGGAGATCCCCGTGAACGTGTATGACCTGGGGTTGATTTACGACGTGGATATCGATCCCGAGAACAACGTGACCATCCAGATGACGTTTACCTCGCCCGCCTGCCCCATGGCCGATTTTATACTGATGGACATGCAGATGAAGCTGGAGTCTATCCCGGAGGTGAAGCGGGTGAGCATCGATCTCACGTTTGACCCGCCGTGGGATCGGTCGATGATGAGCGAGGAGGCGATGTTGGAACTTGGCCTAATGTAAAGGAAGATCTTTAGGAAAGGGCACGTAGAAGGGGTGGAGTAGCGTGGTGTTTGTGTCGATCGCGCAAAGGGATAAAAAGAGTTCGTAGCAGTGTGGTGCAGCAGACAACGTGAATTTCGTGTCGCGGATGAGTAACGTGAAAGACTCAAAAACAGGCTTGATGAATCGAAACGTGAGGAAAAAGGTCTACTTTCTTGCCGATGCCCACTTGGGTTCAGTTTCCCACACCGATTCAAGGGAGGCGGAGCGGAAGCTGTGCCGTTGGCTTGACGAGGTGAAAGGGGATGCCCTCGCAATCTACCTGTTGGGTGATATTTTCGACTACTGGTTCGAGTACAAGCACGTGGTACCGAAAGGGTTCACCCGCCTGCTGGGCAAAATTGGCGAGGTGACCGATTCAGGCGTGGAGGTTCATTTCTTCGTGGGGAACCACGACTTGTGGTTGACCGACTACCTTACCGAGGAGTGCGGGATGATCCTTCACTTTAAACCATTTGTTACCGATATACTGGGGAAGTGGTTCTTCCTGGCGCACGGCGATGGGTTGGGTGATCCTTCCTGCTCGTTTCGCTTCTTACGAAGGATATTCCACAGCAAGTTCCTGCGAAAATGTTTTTCGGCCATCCACCCCAGGTGGACCATTCCCTTCGCGCACGCCTGGTCGAGCCACAGCCGCGAGAATGGGGGCATCATCCCTTACCTGGGCGAAGAGAGGGAGTGCTTGATTCGTTTCGCGAAAGAGAAATTGGAAGAGGAATCCGGCATCGACTACTTTGTCTTTGGACACCGCCATATTCTGCTCGACCTCCCTATTACGGGGGCTTCCCGCGTAATCATACTGGGCGACTGGGTCACCCTCTTCTCCTACGCGGAATTTGACGGGGAGAAGCTACAGCTCCTTACGTTTAACCCAGAGTTGGCGGAAGTTTAATCAACCAGCTTTCGTTAATCGTTCTACAACCACACAGAAAAATTGAATTCATCATCAAAGCAGATCACGAAACTAAATTGAAGATCATATGAAGCAGATGTATCGTTATCTATTTATCCTTATCACTGTAATGCTGTTATGCACCTCCTGGGTATCGGCATGGCAGGAAGTGTCTGTGCGACCAGCAATATCAGTACAAGAAGTTCTAGCACGGCAGCAGTTATCAGCAAAGCAGGAAGTAATGGCACTGCAGGAAACTTCCACAGGGCAAGAGGCTCGCCTCATGCGTTTCCCCCATATTCAGGGCAGCCATATCGTCTTCGGCTATGCCGGGGATATCTATATCGTGAACGCGAACGGGGGCATGGCCCGTCGCCTCACCACCCATATCGGCTACGAGCTGTTTCCCCGCATCTCACCCGATGGGCAAACCATCGCGTTTACCGCGCAGTACGATGGTAACTCCGAAGTGTACACCATGCCCATTGCCGGGGGAGCACCTAAACGGTTGACCTACACGGCCACGCTTGGCAGGGATGACGTGGGCGACCGCATGGGCCCCAACAATATTGTCATCGGCTGGACACCGGACGGGAAGAATATTATTTACCGTACGCGCAGCTACACGTTCAACGATTTCACCGGGCAGCTGATGACCATTTCGGTCGATGGGGGGATGCCTGAGCATATTCCTTTGGAAAACAGTGGTTTTTGCTCGTTTAACAGCGATGGCACGCGGTTGGCATACAACTATATCTTCAGGGAGTTCCGTACCTGGAAACGGTACGAAGGGGGTATGGCGGACGATATCCGGGTTTACGATACTAAGAGTGGCCAGTCGCACCGCATTACCGACAACCGCCATCAGGATATCATACCGATGTGGATAGGCGATGATATCTACTATATATCTGACAGAGATGATTATATGAATCTCTACAGGTATAACACAAATAATAAAGAGACAACCCAATTGACCCATTTCAAAGAGTATGATATCAAGTTCCCCGCCGCGGGCAGCGATGCCCTGGTGTATGAAAACGGGGGATTCATCTACAAGTACACCCCGGCGACCGGGAAGAACGAGAAGCTGACCATTTTTATCGGTAACGACCAGGTGTACGCGCATCCCGAGTGGAAAGAGTTGTCGAGAAACTTAAGTCAACACTCGCTTTCTCCCGGAGGGGAACGGGTTCTCGCCACCGCACGCGGGGATATCTTCTCTCTCCCGGGTAGCGAAGGGGTAACGTACAACCTCACCAACTCTTCTGATGCTAATGACTTTAATGCCCAATGGGCACCCGACGGAAGCGGGTTTGTCTATATATCGGACAAGGATGGGGAGTTTAACCTCTACTATGCAGATGCTAACGGGCTAAATCAAAAACAACTGACCAATATAAAGGGCTATATTTTTGATTTCGTTTGGTCGCCCGACTCCCGCAAGATCCTTTGGAGCGCGAAAGACAACACCCTTAACCTGCTGGATGTACCTTCGGGCAATAACCGGGTTATTGAGAAGTCGGGGGTCAGCACCTTCTCCAACTTCAACTGGGCGCCGGATAGCCGCTATATCACCTATACCCGTCCCTTGCCGGAGATGAACGTGATCATGGTGTACGATACGCGGAGCAACGACAGTTGGCAGGTAACCAGCAATTGGTATAACTCTGGTTCCGCCAACTTTAGCGATGACGGCAAGTACCTGCTTTTCTCGTCAGACAGAACGTTCAATCCCGTTTACGGCAGAACGGAGTGGAACCACGTCTACACTACCATGGGTAAGATATACGTGCTTCCGCTGGCGGAAGATGCCCCCTCTATTTTCGAGCCCAAGAACGATGAGGTGAAAAGCGATAAGGGCAAACAGGAGGAGAAAAAAGATGGTAAAGATAAAGCCGATAAGGGTAAAGCCGGTAAAAGTAAAGGCGATAAGAGCGAAGATAACCAGAAAGAGGTCGCCTCTCAGACTTATAACTTTGAGCAGACCGAGATTAGGATGGCAGAACTCCCGGTAGCCGCTGGTTATTACGGTGACCTGCATATGATCAATGGCAACATCTATTATCGTTCCGGAGGGAATCACGCCATGTTCGACCCGAAGGAGAAGAAGACAACCAACCTGGAGGCGAGGCTCGTTTTTGCCCCCGGGTATAAAAAGGCGCTTGCTTTCGGGAACGACGGCATGCAGGTTGTAGATATCCCGAAGGGTGCCGTGAAGGTCAACAAGGCGATCGATACAAGGGGTGCCCGCAAGCTGGTCAACTACAAGGAGGAGTGGATGCAGGTGTACAGGGAGAGCTGGCGTCGGATGCGTGACTTCTTCTATGCCCCCAATATGCATGGCGTGGATTGGGATGTGATCAAGGAGCGGTACGAGGTGTTGGTTCCGCACGTGAATCACCGTTCCGACCTGACCTACGTTATCGGTGAGATGATTGGTGAGCTGAACGTGGGGCATGCCTACTCGCAAAACGGGGAGCATCCGCAAGCGGAGAAGGTCTACATGGGACTTCTTGGTGCGGAGTTCTCGAAAGATAGCAAGAGCGGGTACTTCCGGGTCGACAGGATCCTGGAGGGTGCTAACTGGAGCAAAGAGCTATGCTCCCCGCTCACGCTGCCTGGCGTTGATGTCAAAGAGGGGGACTATATCCTCTCTATCAACGGGCAGTCGCTCAAAGAGGTTGCCAATATATATGAACTGTTGGTGGGCAAAGCGGGCGTGTTGACCGAACTGGAGGTAAGCAATGCCTCTTTATCCGTTCCCCGTACAGTACTCGTAACACCCCTTAGCGATGAATCGGCTCTGTACTATTACGACTGGGTGGCGAAAAATACCCGGAAGGTGAGCGAGGCCACCAACGGAGAGGTGGGCTACATCCATATACCCGATATGGGTGTACCGGGGTTGAACGAATTTGTCAAGCACTATTACCCCCAGTTGGGCAAAAAGGCGCTTATCATCGACGATAGGGGCAATGGGGGTGGTAACGTGTCGCCCATGATTATCGAGCGGTTGATGCGTACCATCACCTACTTCACCATGCATACCAACCAGGCGCAGGGCTCACCCAACCCGGTCGGCACGTTCGATGGCCCCAAGGTGGTGCTGGTCAACGAGTACTCGGCATCAGACGGCGACCTGTTCCCCTACCGCTTTCAACAACACAAGCTGGGCACCGTGATCGGTCGCCGCACCTGGGGTGGGGTTGTCGGTTACAGCGGTGCCATGCCTTTTGTAGACGGAGGTTCTATCGTTACTCCCTCCTACGCGCCTTTCGCGGCAGATGGGAGCGGGTGGATTATCGAGGGCGAGGGGGTATATCCCGATATCGATATTGAAAACGATCCGCACCAGGTGTTCCTGGGGAACGATGCGCAGTTAGATAAAGCAATCGAGGTGATAAAAGAGCAGATGAAGGGCTACCCCTACAAGTCACGCGAAATTCCACCGTTCCCCAACAAGGCACCAAAACTCTAATCGCATTTTGCAACAGGAAGAAGCCGGTGGACGTAGTACAAATTACATGCTCAAAACATGAGAAAAAAACCTGTTATCATTGGCATTGGCGAGTTACTTTGGGATGTGCTTCCAACCGGGAAAAAGGCGGGTGGCGCACCGGTCAACTTCGCGTATCACGCATCGCGTTGTGGGGTCGAAAGTTATGCCATCAGTGCTGTAGGGAACGATTCGTTAGGTGATGAAATTCTACAGGAGATTGAGGGGATAGGTATTGGTTACCTCATCGAGCGTGTGGATTATCCCACGGGAACGGTCTTGGTGAAGCTGAAAGCTGGAATTCCCGATTACACCATCACTGAAGGGGTAGCATGGGATTATATCCCGCTCACCGAAGAGATGAAGCAGCTGGCCAAGCGAGCTGATGCCGTATGTTTTGGTACCCTGGCACAACGGTTGGAAATATCCCGCGAGACCATACAGGCGCTACTGTCCTATGTGCACGAAGATGCCTATAGAATTCTGGATGTGAATATCCGCCAGCACTATTACTCGAAGGAGATTATCGAATCATCACTGCGTAAATGCAATGTTTTTAAAATCAATGACGATGAGTTGCTGATGATGAAAAAACTGTTCAATGTTGAAGGGACAAATGATACCGATGTTTGCCTGAAGTTTGTGGAAGCCTTCAGTCTGAAGTTCCTAATTCTGACTGCCGGTGCCGAATATAGCACGATTTTCACGCCTGATGACCTCTCGCACATAAAAACACCAAAAGTGACCGTGGTGGATACCGTGGGTGCAGGCGACTCATTCACGGGCGCTTTTATATCTTCCATCCTTCAAAATAAAACGCTTGCCGAAGCGCATCAAACAGCGGTGGACAAGGCTGCGTTTGTCTGTACCCAGGCCGGGGCGTGGGTGTAATGGTTTGCCTGTTTCATCAACTTTTCTTATCTTTGCTATTATGTATAAAAACACAATTAAAGTACAAAAAGTTGCTTAATCATGGATATATCCACAGTTATAAATCAAGCGCCTGAGTCTATTTCAAAGGAATTAGCCCGTCGGGTAAAATCACTTCGTTTGGAACGGAACTTAACTCAACAGGCATTTGCTAAACGTGCCGGGGTGGGTTATGATGCGTATCGCCGATTTGAAAACAGGGGTGAAATCACGCTTAAAAACCTGTTACTTTGCGCGGTCGTGTTGGATTGCTTGGACGATTTTAACCGGCTTTTTGCGCGAAAATCGTACGAGAGCATAGACCAACTGCTGCAAGCCAATCAAATCAAACAGCGAAAGAGAGGAACAATCAATGAATAAGATAAAACAGGTAGGGGTTTTTCTGCACAACGAAAAAATTGGCAGGATGGCGCTTACACCTGATGAACTGTGCGCATTCGAGTACGAACCCCAATTTTTGTCATCGGGATTTTCGATTTCGCCTTTTTTTCTCCCTTTGAAAAATGAAGTGTTTATTGCAAAGCGGCATCCTTTCCGTGGTGGCTTCGGCGTTTTCGATGACAACCTGCCGGACGGTTGGGGGAACGTTGTACTCGATCGCTATCTGCGTAGCAAAGGCATTGACCCTTACCGCTTGTCGTTGCTGCAACGGTTAGCCTTGGTGGGAAGTACCGGACGAGGTGCTTTGGAGTTCCGACCCGATTGGAGTGAGGGTGTCCCTGGTGAAATCGTGGATTTTGACCTTTTGGCTCAAGAAGCGGAAAAGGTATTGAGTACCGAATATTCGGGAGATTTATTGGAGACGTTTTATAGATTTAGTGGTTCGTCGGGTGGTGCTCGTCCTAAAGTATTTGTAAGAATAGAGGATAAAGAGTGGTTGGTAAAGTTCAAAACAACGCACGACCCCGACGATATGGGGAAAACAGAATACAAGTATTCACTTTTAGCCAAAAGGTGCGGGATAAAGATGCCTGAAACACGGCTTTTTGAAGGTCGCTATTTCGCTACCGAACGTTTTGACAGGACGGAACAGGGCAAAATTCACACGGTAAGTGCTGCGGGATTGCTTCATGCAGATTATCGGGAGCCATCGTTAGACTACGAGGGGTTGTTGAAACTCTGCCATATTTTAACCAAAAATATGGCAGAGGTCTACGCACTTTTCAGGCAAATGGTTTTCAACGTGTTCATAAAAAACAGGGACGATCACGCGAAAAACTTCTCTTTCCAGCATATTAACGGCGAGTGGAAACTTTCTCCTGCTTACGACCTGCTGCCCAGTCGGGGTTTCAACGGGTTTCACACCACCACCATCAACGGTAGCGGCGACCCTTCAAAAGGGGATATATTGAAAGTGGCGGAAAAAACAAACCTGAATGCTAAAAAGGCTGAGGCGATTTTGGGAGAGGTTGAAGATATTGTCGGGAGCAAAAGGGTATAGTAAAAACTTAAATGTCGTCCCTCATGATTCTACCTAATAAGGTGTCACGATAGGTATTGAAAATATTTAACTTTATTGGAACATACTCCGGAAGGCTTTCTAAAAACTCTAGTTCAAAAACTAGGCGAGGATCTCTATCATTACTTTCTTTGTGTATTTCCGCTTTATTGCCAATACGTGCAATACGAATCAGGTATAGGTCACGAATTCCCTTGCCTTTTATATACGGCATAAAATAATATAACTTGTTAAGGGCAACTGTAGAAGGGAATGATTTCGTTTTGCCCGTGTAGTATATTTTCGTAGACCCCCTATCCAGGAAATAGTCTTGGGTATCTGGTTTAACGAAACCAATTAATACATGCTTGTTGTAATCAAGTGAATAAACTTTTTTCCTGGTATTGTTTACAAAGACGGTTTTCTCTTCGGTAAAAAGGTTTAATTGCAACTTAGGTTCAGACTCACGTTGCATTTCAATTGGGCGAGAAGATATAGGCTCTTTTTCGTAAATAAACCGATACATTGATTTCCCAACATCCCGAACAACGCCACAAACTAGAGCATTACCCATCAAGAAAGCCCGCCTTCCATCTGAAACATCGGGATGAAAGGTGTGATTATCTGGAAACATGTTTAATCGTTCTAATTCTATCGGAGTCAAACGACGATGTTTCCCTGAAGGTGTTTGCACGACATGTTTGAAACGTGAAGCACCGGCTCCTCCCTCGCCAGTAATAATGGTGCGCGAAGGGCGATCCAGCGAGTCAGGGAAAGTCATTGCTCCTTCAGAGAATACATATTTATGTCCTTTTTTGGAGACTCGATTAATTTTTTTGGAGCCTTTTTCGTATTGCCATCTAGGAAGATCTTCGTTAGAGATAAAGAATTCTTCAGGAATAAGATTTTCATTAATTAGATTACCACCAAGGGTCATGTATGTCCCGTCATACACGGGATTCGAGTCTACTGTATAGACCTGACGATTATTGATAATACCCGTGTCTCCAAACGGGGTGCTTTTCTTGCCCTTGTTGAAGTTGTCAGAAACATTTGAAATAGATCCTTCGATATTAAAAAAAGAAGCAGTTTTTGACTTGGGTTCCAATGGAAAAGCTTTGGCCATTACTCCATCGTAGAGAACCCAATTAGCCAAATCTTCTATCTTCTTGTATATGGCAGACTCTTCCAGATAGCCTACAATATAAGTTCTTATGCGACGTTGTGGCATGCCATATTCAGCCGCGTTGATTACTCGCCACTCTACTGTATAACCTAAGTCAGAAAGAGATGCGAGAATAATAGCAAAATCACGACCTCGCTGTTTAGCAGGAGAACCAAGTAAACGGTCTACATTCTCTAAAAAAACGTAATTAGGACGCTTATCTCCCTTTTCGTGAAGAATACGATAAATTTGCCACCATAGCACACCTTTTTGCCCTGTTATACCTCCCGATTTACTTAGGGTGGAGGCAACGGAGTAGTCCTGACAGGGAAAACCGCCAACCAGCAAGTCATGATCAGGTATATTTTTCGTTTCTACTTTATTTATATCTATATTCGAATGTCCTTGGGGGCCAAATCGAGCTTTATATACCAGAGAGGCATCTTGTTGGACAGTAGACGGCTCCCATTGGTTGTTCCAAATCGTTTCATAGGCATCTGACGCACCCTCTAATCCGATACGGAATCCTCCCACGCCCGCGAAAAGTTCGACTACTCGTATTATATGTTGTTTTTTAGAAGTCATTTACTATAAATAGGGTAATGTGTTTAGTTTGTCAGTTACATATGAACCCTTTAGCCAGAAAAATTGAGGTAGCATCTTGATACCATTCACGTTTTCTGTTTTGGCCTTTTCGCTAGAATCATTTGCTCCACCGCGAAAGAACACGTTATACTCGGAGCTTTTCGGAAAATTAGGAGCACCTCGGTATGAACCACTTTTGTTCAATATCTTTTGGCCATTTTTGTCAAGAACATACTCCCATTTGAGTTTGTTTTGATGAATAAGTACCCGTGAGTCTTTCCATGTTCGTTTGACTTCATTCTCAATAAATTCTTCATCAAATGCAAAGCGTTTGAAGCCCTCAAAAGTTGTTTTGCCGATTTCTTCAGCTACCCGTTCATCTTCTATCGCTTGTTGATGCTTATCTGTGAAACGGCGTCTCCGAGTGTTACCACGTTCGCAGAAAATGGGACAAAGGAAACTGTGTTCACAAAAATAGGAATAAATGTCCGATTCTGCAAAGTCAACATCACGGTCAGCCCATTCCTCGAAATCAATCTGCTTAAGCTTCATATCTTCCGTTCTCTTTCCCTCGGGCGTCATGATTATTGTTTTTGCTATAATGCCTGCTTTCGTGAAGTCAGATATTTGATTAAGCCTATTACAATCAGCCCCAAACATCTTTAAAACGCACTGTGCTGCAAAGTCCTTGGTGGAGATGTCACTGTTTATTTCTAACATTTGCTTCAATTGAGTAAAAGATTTACCCCTGAATTGCCTTGACAACTGTTGACAGCGTGCATCCAATTGTGAAAAGCTCGTGAATGATTCCTTGAGTTGACTTTCTTTATCCGATTTGCTTTTATTGAAATGTCCTCGAACGATGTGGTCAACAAAGGTTTGTTTTAGACGATAACGAGGTTTCTGATAGCTACCCGTTGGTCTTTTTTTAAATCCCGGAACTAACTCGATAAGTAAGAGATATGGACGTAGCTCGTGCGTGAAACCTTGTAGTTTTTCATATCGGTCATCCTGACTAGAGTACTTATCATAGACTTCTTGCAAGTAATCACGCACGATTTCCCAATCATTCTTAAGTTGTCCTTTTTCGTTCTCTGAAAAGCTGTTATAGCAATAATCAACGATACGAAAATTGGCATAAGCGGATGCGGGAACAACTTCATATGATTTATACTCATAAAAGATAATCAGCAAGTGCTCTAGTTTTTCCCAAAAATGAGAAGTGTTAAAATCTGTTTGTATATCAGGTTCAAATGTAACACCTGTAACACTGATGCCTTCTTTTGCGCCTAAATATAAATTGTAGGCAGCCCCAGTTTTCCCTTTCACCTTTGGCAAATCCGATTTTGGAATTCTCACGCCAGTTGTTTTGAGCTCAGTCAACACACCATCAATCTCTATGTCGCATTCCTGCTTGCTATCGCGTGCATATCCAAATAAAGACTGCTCGATTACATCACCAGCAATACCCGTGATTTTTTCACTCTTAGCCGTACGGTCAAATTGACGAGATGAATCCACTTCACCTAAAGTTTTCCCTTTCACTCCCTTAAGAAGATTGTCAACAAAAGCCTTTGTATATTTCCTGTCGTCTGATACAGCCATAATTTCTAAATCATCACGTCAAAGCCAACCAATGTCGTTTACTGCAAATATACAACATTTAAGTTGTAAAATTAAGTAACAAATAAGCACAACCTTAACCCTTTGGTTTACTCATTAGGGGTCAACAGCTTGAAAAAATCCCAGATCACGATACCCGCGGTGACAGATACGTTAAGGGAGTGCTTGGTGCCGTGTTGCGGTATCTCGATGCAGCCGTGCGAGGCGTTCACCACCTCCTGTTGCACCCCGTGCACCTCGTGGCCGAAGATCACCCCGTATTTTTGTCCCGGCCCAGGCTGAAATATCTCCAGCGGGATGCTGTTTTCTGCCTGCTCGATGGAAAAGACATGGTATCCTTCCTTTTTAAGCGCTTCCACCGCATCAAGGGTCTCCCCGTAGTAGCGCCACTTCACGGCATCTTCCGCCCCCAACGCGGTTTTATGAATCTCCACGTTGGGCGGGGTGGAGGTGATGCCGCACAGCAGGATCTCCTCCACCCGGAAGGCGTCGCTCGTCCGGAAAATGGAGCCGATATTGTGTTGGCTTCGCACGTTGTCGAGCACCACCACCAGCGGGATCTTCTCTGCCGACTGGAACTCCTCGATGCTGATCCGGTTCAGCTCTTCCAGTTTTAATTTTCTATGCCGCATGTCGGAACCTCTAATTTTGATTTACGTTGGTGCATATTGTTGGAGGTATATGTTGAAATCTCTATTTCACGATTACTGCCCTCACCACGAACCACAGGTGGTGGAGGAAGGTAGAGAGGTGGCCGTAATGCTTTGCCATGATGCGGTACCGCTCTTTCAAGGAGGCCTGCCGGTTGGTGGTGGTGAGCCCCTCGTTCAGGTAGTCGATGAGCAGCAGGTGGCTGTTGCAAATGGCATTCGTCTTCTTCATCAGGCGAATCGCCCAGTCGAAGTCCGACGAAAACCGGTAGGTTAGGTCATACGGTTCAGCCAGCTCACGCTTCACGATAAAGGCTTGGTGGCAGACCACCATCCCCTGCTTGAAGCTCTTCCAAGTGAGTTGGTCGGGTGCTTTGAGTCGCCGCATACCCAGGAACTTGCCCTCATCATCCACGATAGCCGTCTCACCGTAGAGGATATCGGGAGCATTCGCAGGGGTAAAAGAGCGCATCAATTTCTCCACCGTCTTGGCCTCGTGGAAGGTGTCACCCGCGTTCAGGAAGCAGAGCCAATCGCCCGTGGCCATCCTCATCGCCTTGTTCATCGCATCGTATAACCCTTTGTCCGGCTCACTGATCCAGCGGACTCCATCGCCCTCGTGCTCTTGGATGAGCTGGACTGTTCCATCCGTCGATGCCCCATCCACGATCACGTGCTCGATGAAGGGGTAGGTCTGCCTTGCGACACTTTTCAGGGTGCGTTGCAACGTTTTCTCGGCGTTGTAGGTGACGGTAATAACGGATAACGTGTTCATTTTCTCGCGTAAATGGCTATGTAGGGGGATAGGGTTTTTCCTTTAACCGGGAATAGTTTGATGGTGTAACTCAGCAGTTTCACCCACCGCCTTTTGCCTTGGTTTTCAGGCTTGGGCTCGAGCCACACCATCGGTTTGCCGATGTAGTCCACCGACATCTCCCGCAGCCCGGTCAACTGCATGATCTTTTTCAGCCGGGGGATCTCCATCGACCTTAAGTTGTGGGCGTTTAAGTTGGGCTTGTCGAACCACTGCTGCACCTTCCCGTTCAGTCCCAGGAAGTTGGGTAGAAGAATAAGCAGCTGCCCCTGCTCGGATAGCAGCTCCACGTGGCGTTGAATGACCTCCTCGGTATCCTCGAAATGCTCGATGAAACCGCAGGAGAAGACGATGTCGTACCTTTTCTCGGTCGTGAACGCGAAGAAGTCGCTCTCGATGCACTGGATTGTACCCTTGGGTAGGCCGTTAGCCTCCTCTAACTTTCGGACGATCTCCCGGTCGATATAGAAGTCGAGGATGCTCACGTCCTGAACGCCTTGCCGGTAAAAGAAGGCCGCGTGACTTCCCGGGAAGCCGCCAATTTCGATAAAACTCTTCCCCTCCCTGAGACGTGGCACGAAAGAACTGAAAACCACTTTCTCGGGCAGGCCACCGTGCGGGTAGTTTTGCCAATACTCTTCCCAATGGGCTCTGTCGGTGAAACTATTCTCTATCATATAGTGTCGTGTATCTGTGTGCGATTATTTCCGGTGCGTACGTGTGCATCACCTTCTCTCGTGCCCGGCGTGAAAACGCTTCCCAGTCCGCTTTGTACAGCACCTCGGTAACGCCTCGTGCCAAATCGTCCGCATTCCTGTACTCTGCCACGTACCCGTTGACCCCGTGGTCAATCATCTCCGGGATACCTCCAATGCGGAAACCCACGCAGGGCGTGCCGCAGGCCATCGCCTCCATGATGGTGTTGGGCAGGTTCTCCTGCAACGAGGGGGTGATGTAGAGATCGGCCGCGCTATACAGCTCCGGCATTCGCTCGGGGGGTATGTATCCCATGCTTCGGGCGGGGAGGGGCAGGCGGTTGAGGATTGCCTCGCTCTCGGTTCCGGCGATCAGGAAAAAGAGGTCGTCCCGCTCTTTGGCGGGGGTATGGCTGGCTTGGATGAGGTACTCCAACCCCTTGCGCGGGTCAGAAGCCTTGGCAGCGGCAAACAGCACGATCTTTTTCTTCCGCGGGAGACACATCTTATCGCGTAGCATCGCCTTATCCATCGGGAAGTAAACCTCGGTATCGATGGGGTTGGGAATATCCACCACCTCATGTCCCCGGGTGAGGGGGCTCTTTTCCGCCAGCTCTCTAAGCCACCGGCTGCACGCCACGAAGGAGATTCTTCCTTTCGCGTAGGCCCGCTGTTTCTTCTGGAACAACTTGTGCGAAAGGTCGTTTGGTGAACCGGCAACCAAGTAGGGGCAATTGCCGCATGAAGTCTCGTAGCGGGTGCAGCCGGCCGCGTGGTGACAGATACCGGTAAAGGGCCACATATCGTGCATGGTCCAGACCACCTTTTTGCCGGATGCCACGATTCGACCTGTCTCTTCCAGTGACAGCATCCCCTGGTTTATCCAGTGCAGGTGGATCACGTCGGCCGACCGGAATTCCGGTAGATCGGTGACCGACACCCCGCTGTTGGCGATGGAGACGTCGAACAGGTAGCGCCTTGATAGGCGGTTGTGGAGGTAAATAATCCCCCGCTCCCCGTAAAAGCGAAATCGGTTCCCCATCTGGCTTCCTACCTGGAAGACCGATGGGTCGCTGCCCAGCCGGTTGCGTACCGCCATGGAAACGTCGTGACCCGCGGACTGGAGCGCATGCATCAGCCGGGTGGCCGCTATGGCGGCACCCCCTCCCGTGTCGTATGTGCTGATGATAAGTACCCGCATGGCAGTTGGCAATTTTCTTAGGAGCAAGAGCAAAGCTAAGCTTGCTTAAGCTTTGCCGAGCGACGACAGAAAAGGTGCGTCAGCGAATCGGCAAAGCTCTTCATTCGATGGCAAAAGTAACCATTTTAAGCGAGAAAACGGGATTCCACCACGTCCAGTATCGAAAAGATGCCTATTTTTGTAAAATAGATTTTTTCGTTGAACTATGACCGGGGCATGACTGAGTCCTCCTTGAAACATAAGACTACCGTTTCCCTCTTCTGGAGCTTTCTGGATAAGTTCGGGCAGCAGTTGCTCAATTTCGTGAGCATGCTGGTGCTTATGAACATCATTGCACCGGATGCTTACGGGATGATTGGGTCACTTGCGCTCTTCACGGCGTTTTCGACTATCCTGATCGACAGCGGCTTCGGGAGGGTACTCATCAACCGCAAGGAGGTCTCCCGAAGCGACTACAGCGCGGTATTTTATTTCAACGTGGGGCTGAGCGTTCTAATCTACTTGATTCTTTTTTTCGCGAGCCCGCTGATTGCTAACCTGTTTAACACCCCGGCCCTCGTACCCATCGCGAGAGTGCTGTTTTTGATGCTTATCTTTAACGCGTTCGGGTTGATTCAGCAGACCCTTTTCACGAAGGATGCCGATTTCAAGACGCTTACCCGGGTCAACATCTCGGCGCTGTTGATGGCCGACGTGGTGGCCATCGTGCTGGCGCTCCTCGGGATGGGCGTCTGGGCGCTGGTTGCTCAGCTCACGCTGTACGCGCTGCTGCGAACCATCTTCCTGTGGGTCCGCTCACCGTGGAGACCTATTCGGGGCTTTGCCTTCTCTCGCCTGAAGAAGTACTTTGACCTTGGTTACAAGCTGTTGTTGTCCAACACGATCGCTACGACCATGAACAATATCTACCCCAGCCTAATCGCGTTGTTCCACCCGATGAGCCAGGTGGCCTACTTCAACCAGGCGAAGAAGTATCAGGAGATACCGTTTCTCACGCTTTCCAACACGTTTCGCTCCGTGGCCATGCTGATTCTCTCCCTGGTCAACGAGCAGTCGGATCGTTTGCAACGGGTGGTTCGCAAGTTGATCAAATCAATCGCGTTCCTCTCTTTCCCGATCGCTTTTCTGATGATCCTTATCGCCGAGCCCACGTTCCACCTTTTCTTTAGGGAGAAATGGATGGCGTCGGTACCCTACTTCCAAGTGTTGACGCTGGGGGGGATGCTGTTGCCCTTCACCTTTATATTTAACGAGTTGTTTATCGCGAAAGAGCGGGCAGCCCTCTTCCTGGGTATCGAGGGGGTGAAGGCTGTACTCTTGGTTCTCCTGATCATGCTTCTCTTCCCTAAGGGGATCATGGGATTGGCGGTCAGCTGGGTTATCTACATGGCCATCACCCTGCTCTTGTCGGTTCTCCTCTCCGGGAAAGTGATTCACTATTCCCTGGTGCACTTTGTTAGGGACACCTTCCCTTATCTGTTCATTGCGCTTATTAGCGCGGGGGCGGCTTACTGGGCGACCCGGCGGCTGGAGGGCGACCTCCTCCTTATCCTAGCCAACGCCCTGCTGGTTGGGGTACTTTACATCGCGCTCTGCAAGCTGTTGAAGTTGGAGATGACAGAAGAGATTGACAACTGGTTCAGAAAAAAACGAATATGAGAGATTGGCTATTATATATTCGCTTCGCGTTTCGTTACGCGTGGGAGAACGACACGCTGAGGCACGTGAAACATTTTCAACGTTGGTATAAGGATACCCGTTCGGGTGGCAGCGCGCTCGACCGGGAACTGCCGTGGATGACCTATGACGCGATCGACTTCCTGGGCTCCATCTGCACCCCCGGGTCGGTAGTGTTCGAGTGGGGATCCGGTGGCTCCACGCTCTTCTTGGCCAAACGATGCCGGCACGTCACCAGCGTTGAGCATGACTCGAAGTGGAGTGGTTACCTACGGGAGAGGCTGGAGACGCTCGGCGTGGACAACGTGGACTACAAAGAGATCCCTGGTGAAAAGATCGCCGACTGGGAAGCGAGGGATTACCGGAACCCGGATGACTTCGTTTCCGGGGACAAAGGTTCGGTCGGCCTCTCGTTCGAGCGCTACGTGAAGGCCATCGATCCGTTTCCCGGGGGGTCGTTCGACATCGTGGTGGTGGACGGGAGGGTGCGGAACGGCTGCGTGAAGCGTGCCATCCCGCATGTGAAGCGAGGGGGTTACCTTGTGGTGGACAACAGCGAGCGGGCGTATTACCTGGAGGGAGTGCCAGAACTTCAGGATACGGCCGTGTGGGAGAAACAGGAGTTCCAGGGGCCGATCTTCTTCCAACACGCGTTTAGCCGAACCAGTTTTTTCAAGAAACGGTAATTTTTTGCAATCTTCCAGATTGCATGTGCTCACCAGCCTTACCCCAGTTTTTTCAAGAACGGTGATTTCTTGTTTCGTTGTCTCTTGTCGTTGTCTTGTTATCTTGTTTTTTGTTTTCCTGTCTTATCCACCCTATTTTGCTTCTGCAAGGTGCGATGTAGGTGGGAAACGTGAAGTTTCCCCTTCGGTTATCTTCCGAGAAACTCAACGATGCGGCTCGACGCTTTCCCGTCGCCATACGGGTTGGTCGCCCGTGCCATGGCATCGTAATAGCTGCTATCTTCCAGCAAGCGGGAGATCTCCGAGACGATAAGGTGGTAATCGGTGCCGACCAGCTTCACGGTCCCTGCCTCCAGTGCTTCGGGGCGCTCGGTGGTGTCGCGCATGACGAGCACCGGCTTGCCCAAGCCGGGGGCCTCCTCCTGGATGCCCCCGCTGTCGGTCAGCACCATCGTGCTCCGGTTCATCAGGTAAACGAACGGGAGGTACTCCAGTGGTTCGATGAAGAAGACATTTTGACCCGGCGTTCTCCCAAATACCTGGCGGATGGGCTCGCGAACCCGGGGATTCAGGTGCATGGGGTAGATGAAGTCCACGTCAGGGAATTTTTCCGTCAACGTTTTGATCGCGTTACAGATGTTTTGGAACCCTTCACCGAAGTTTTCCCTTCGGTGTCCCGTGATAAGAACGAGCTTTCGGCCATCCTGTCCGGGAGATACAATGTTCTCGGTCATGTTTTTGGGAAGCCCGCTTTTCAATAGGGCCTCGTTGATCTCCCCTTGAATGGCAGGATTGTCCTTGATCTTGTCGATGACCATGTACAGGGCGTCGATCACGGTGTTGCCCGTAACGGCGATAGCGGCTTCATCAACGCCTTCGTTCAGCAAGTTTTGCCTGCTCAGGGGGGTGGGCGAAAAGTGGCAGGTGGCGATGCGGCTGGTGATCTGCCGGTTCATCTCTTCGGGCCACGGGCTATACGGGTCGTGGGTACGCAACCCCGCTTCAACGTGGGCCACCGGCACCTGCTGGTAGAAGGCGGCCAGCGCCGCGGCCATGGAGGTGGTGGTATCACCGTGCACCAACACCCAGTCGGGTTGGGTCTCCTTTAGCACGTCGCGCAATCCAACCAGCACGCGTGCCGTTACATCGTAGAGGTCTTGCCCGTGCTTCATGATGTTGAGGTCGTACTGGGGTACTATCTCGAACAGCCGCAATACCTGGTCGAGCATCTCCCGGTGTTGACCGGTCACGCAGACCAAGGTTTCGTACCGGTCGGGTTGTTTTTCAAACTCCTTGACCAGTGGGGCCATCTTGATGGCCTCGGGGCGGGTGCCGAACACGAGTAGGACTCTTTGTCTCTTTTCCATGAGTTTATCGTTTAAAAACACCACAAAAATCGAGGATCACCTTGTCGTCCCGCCAGGGGAGCTCCTTGAACGGGTCATGCGCCACGAGGAACACCGCGATGTCCGCTTGCTCGTAGGCCTCCCGGTAATCCGTAAGTTTGAATACCTTATGCTCCTGTATATTGGGTTCGACGATCAGGAAGTCGCCGTCGTTATGGGCCTGCATCACCCGGGTGGCGATGTATTTGGCGGGCGACTCGCGCAGGTCGTCCACGTTGGGTTTGAACGCGAGTCCCATTAAGGCGACCACCGGCTTCTTGTGGTTGGTCAGTTCGAACTCCTTGATGGCGTTTTCCGTTTTTTCCGTACACCAGAAGGCTTTATAGTTGTTGACCTCACGTGCCTTACCAATCAGCTGGGATTCAAATGGAAAGTCGGCCGTGATAAAATAGGGGTCCACTGCGATGCAGTGGCCGCCCACGCCGCTCCCGGGCTGAAGGATGGTTACCCTGGGGTGCTTGTTGGCCAGCTCGATAAGTTCCCACACGTTTATGCCCGCTTTATCACATATGATGGAGAGTTCGTTGGCGAACGCGATTTGCACGTCGCGCGAGGCGTTCTCCACCAGCTTGCACATCTCCGCGGTGGGGGCATTGGTCTCGTGGAGCGTACCCTTTACGAACCGGCGGTAGAAATCGACCGCTTTCCGGGTAGATGTTTCGTTCATTCCACCGATGACCCTGTCGTTGTGTTCCAGCTCGTACAACGTGTTCCCGGGCATCACCCGCTCGGGGCAGTAGCTAATGTGAAACGCGTCCTTCAGGTCGGGGCGCTCGGAAAAAATCAAACCGGCCACCTTCTCGGTAGTACCCACGGGGCAGGTAGATTCGATAATCAGTAGGTCTCCCTGCTTAAAGCAGGAGATCGCGCTCCGCACGGCAGCCAAGACGTAGGAGATATCCGGCTCGTGGTTCCCCTTGAAGGGGGTGGGTACGGCCAGGATGAACACGTCGCTGGGACGTGGAGTAGTATAGGCTTTCAGCATTCCTGCCGCAACCACCTTGCTACATAGCACATCCAGGCCCGGTTCGGTAAAATGGACTTTCCCCGCGTTGACTCCATCCACGATTGAGGCGTTAGTGTCTACCCCGGCTACCTTGATGCCGGCATCAGCAGCAAGCACGGCGGTCGGTAAGCCAATGTACCCCAGTCCAATTATACATGCTTCCATATTGCTTTCTTTTATAGTAGTCTGTTTAATAATCACGTCTGTTGTTCATCGGTTGCTCGTTTGAGGGGGATGCTTGTAAAGGCTCGCTTGTCTTCAAGTTCAACGGTCTGACCGACTTCTGTTCGTCTGTGGAGATGCCTAAAGAGGAGGTAGAGGCAATCTCCTCACCAGGGACCATCCGATTCCCTGAGACGATTTTGCAAAAGGCGTGGATATAGCGTTCGCTTACGGTGTCGAGGTTGACCTTATCGCGGATCACTTTCCAGGCCGCTTTCCCCATCTTTACCGCTCGTTCCGGCTCTTCGAACAGGATGGTTAGCTTGGCCGCGAGGTCGTCGGCGTCGTTCTCTTTGAAGAAGAAGCCGTTTTCGCCATCGATGACCAGGTCGCGTTCAGTACCATCGCAAACCGAGCAGATCACGGGTAACCCGAAGGTCATGGCGTCGTTGATGGATAGTCCTCCCATCCCGGCTAGGGTGTACACAGCCGAAGATGTGAGGTATGAGGCAATCTGTGCGTAGTCGTAGATCGCCCCGGTAAACAGCACTTTCCCGGTTAGGTTCAAGGCGGCCGCTTGCTGTTTCAACGGCTCCAGCTCCGGACCGTCACCAATAATCACCAGTTCCGCCTCCGGGAATCGCGGGAGCACTTTTGCGAAGGTCTCCATGAGCAGGTCGACCCGCTTCCACTTCACCAAGCGCCCCACGTGAATAACCCGGTGGGGGTTCCTCTTCTGAGGCGTACCCGCTTCGGTTAGTCGCTGTTTGATAGCAAATAGCTCGTCCGTGTCGTTGGCGTTGTAGGTAACAAACACCTTGTCCGCCGCGATGCCGTAGGTGGGCATAATCTCCTTCCCCACAGTGGCGTAAGCGAGCGCCCCATCTGCCCGTCGGTAGCAGTACCGGCGGATACGCGCAAGCACCCATTGGCGGAACAGGAAGAGCGGCTGCTCGTTTAAAAGCCTCATCCCTTCATCAAAAAAGCGGTGCTCTTTAAAGAAAGCGCTCACTGCCCCGTAAGGGGGTACCCGGAACGGGATTTCGCGGATCACCAGCTTCGTGTTCGTCGCCTTTATGGCTTTTCGTAACGCCGGTTGAAAGAAAAACTGCAAGAAGTAGGGCCACCCCATTACCACGATATTGGGTCGCTCCTCAAGGAGAATGGCAGGCAGGCGGGGAAAGTAGGGTTTCCCAAGGATTGCCCTCTTCTCTTCCGCCTGAATCACTTTGTAACAACTGGGGGCGTCATCAATGAGCTTCACGTTTTGCCCCAGCGAAAGCCCCTTGCCCTTGGGAATCATCACGGAGATATCGACTCCCTTGCGCGCCAGCGTCCTAAGCGTGGCGTCGTAATAGGGGGGAATCCCACCAAAGGCGTAGAGTACTTTGATATTCATACAGGCAATTAAGTCAACGTAGGTCCAACGTGACAACCTCATGATTCACGTCAATATCGATGAGGCTGCATCGATTGCACACAAAAGTACAAAAAACTTGCGTACCCAAAAATCTTCACGATATTTGCAATTGGAAACAGCTACACTTTACGATGGGTACAAAGGGATAAAACATATGGTCCCAGGGTAAAGCTGATATACATAGAGAAATAATGCGCCTTGAACACTTTTTGAAACTTTATCTATAATGATATATTATCATGACAACAAGAAGAGATTTTATTAAAACTTTGGCAGGCTCTTCCGCTGCTTTAGCTACCGGTGGTAGTTTATTGCAACTTAGCTCTTGCATGTCAAACAAAAGGGTAAGCAGGGAAAAGGATATCACTGCAGAAACGGCTCCCTTGTGGAAAGGTTTCAATCTATTGAACAAATTTGATCCGGATAGGCAATCAGCGTTCGACGAAAAAGATTTTGAGCTGATGGCTGAATGGGGATTTAATTTCGTGAGGATACCATTGTCCTATTGGTGCTGGAGCCAAGAAGAGGATTGGTACAGGATAGACGAAAATATCCTTCAGGAAATCGACAAAGCGGTAGAGTATGGAAAACAGTACGGCCTGCATGTGAATTTAAATTTTCACCGGGTTCCCGGGTATTGCATCAATGCTCCAAAAGTACCTACCAATTTGTTCGAAGATGAAGCGCCGTTACAAGCTTGCATGCACCATTGGAGCACTTTTGCCAGCCGTTATAAAGGGGTTCCAAACAAAACGGTAAGCTTTAACCTAATCAATGAGGCCCCGTCTGTTGAAGCCGAAAAATATGATAAGGTCGCCAGGGCTTTGATTGGCTGTATTAGAGAAAAAGACCCCAACAGGCTGATAATAGTCGACGGTAAGGATGTTGGCAGGGTCCCGTTGATGACCTTAACGGATGTTCCTAATATCATCCAAAGCGGTAGGGGTTATGACCCCATGTTGATCTCTCATTTCAGGGCAGGATGGCCGGGAATGAAACAACTGATGGAGTTTCCCGAAGAGAAACTTCAATGGCCTTTAGTGGCAGATGGTGTAAAGTACGACAAAGAATACTTGAGAGAAAGCTCTATTTTACCTTGGAAAGAGTGGGTAGCCAAGGGAGGAAAAGTCCATATTGGAGAGATGGGGTGTTTTAATAAAACCCCTCACAAAGTGGCATTGGCCTGGTTAGAGGATCTTTTCGAGCTGTTTAAGAAGCAAGGTTGGGGGTGGTCTTTATGGAACTTACACGGATCGTTCGGTGTTTTGGACAGCGAGCGCGAGGACGTGAAATATGAAAATTATAAAGGCCATAAACTTGACCGACAACTACTGGAGCTGCTGAAAAGGAGCTAAATAACGGCTTAAAACATCACAAGGAATAGATGCTCGCCAACAAAGAGGTGATTCCTTACGGCAACCATACCTATCAAAACAGTACCCGGTGCGACAGCGTGTTTCGTTTAAGCACGTGCAGCGCCACGTCGCGGCCCACTTCGATCCCGTTACTGGAGAGATGCTTCTTCGTGGTTGCGTAAGCCAGCTCCGGGCTGTTGTTGTCGCCGCTCAAGTGGCAGAGCCATATGTTTCTCAGGTCGGGGGAGAAGGTGTTGGCCAGGAACTCGGCCGTCTGCCGGTTGCTGAGGTGCCCCGTTCCGGAGGTGATCCGCCGCTTCAGGTGAAGGGGGTACTTCCCGTTGCGTAGCATCTCTTCGTCGTAATTGCTCTCGATGACCAGGTGGTTGGCCTTGCCGGCGTAGTGTGCGACTTCATCGGTGATGGTTCCCACGTCGGTAGCCAGCGTGAGGGCTTGGTTGTGGAATTCGAAAAAGAAGCCGGAGTTGTCGTTGCTGTCATGCGGTACGTCGAACGCGGTAACCTGGATTCCTTCAATCTGAAATGGTTTCTCCTTTTCGATATGAACGGTGGAGCCATTGAGGCTATACCGTATCAGCCGGTTGTTGGCGATGCTTCGGTGCACCTCCCTCGTGGCGTAAACCGGGATGTGCATCTTCTCGCCGAAGTAGCCGACCGATCGGATATGGTCGTAGTGATCGTGGGTAATCAGGACGGCCATGATGGTCGACAGGTCGACCCCATGTTCGGCCAACCGTTTCTTGGTTATCCGGGGCCCGATACCGGCGTCAATCAGGATCCCGTAAGCGGGGTTACCCAGGTAGTAACAGTTACCGCTGCTACCGCTGCCAAGGCTGAAGAAAGAAAATCGCTCCGATGGAAAAAGTTCGTGCTGCATACCTGCAAAGGTAACGAATGAATCACTAAGAATAAAATTTTCGCCATTTATACCTTTCGATGAGGCGTAGCTTGCCGGGAATGTACGTTTTTTTTCGTAGCTTTGTCTGTTGTTTAACCATCAATGATGAACGATTGTATGAATCTGTTACTTCTTGGATCGGGGGGACGAGAGCACGCGCTGGCATGGAAGTTGAGCCAGAGTCCCCTGTTGAATCGCTTCTACATCGCGCCCGGCAACGCGGGTACTGCCGCGGTGGGGACGAACGTGCCTATCGGGGCGACCGATTTTGACGCGTTGAAGACCTTTTCACTCGACCACGGTATCGATATGATCGTGGTGGGGCCGGAAGCGCCGCTGGTAGAGGGTGTCTACGATTTCTTTCACAGCGATGAGGAGACCCGCCATATCCACGTGATTGGCCCCTCGAAGGAGGGGTCGATGCTGGAGGGGAGCAAGGACTTCGCGAAGAACTTCATGGTGCGCCACCAGATACCTACCGCCCGTTTCCTCACGGTCTCAAGTGAAACCATCGGGGAGGGGTACGCGTTTATCGATAGCTTGCCATCGCCTTACGTGCTTAAAGCAGATGGCTTGGCCGCCGGGAAAGGGGTGTTGATCGTGAATGACGCTGATGATGCGAAGCGACAGCTCGGGGAGATGCTCGATGGCCAGTTTGGCGAGGCGAGTCGCCGGGTGGTGATCGAGGAGTTCCTCTCGGGCGTGGAGTGTTCGGTGTTCGTATTGACCGATGGCAAGAGCTATAAGATCCTGCCGGTGGCGAAAGACTACAAGCGTATCGGCGAAGGAGACAGTGGCCTCAACACGGGCGGGATGGGTGCCGTGTCGCCGGTGCCGTTCGCGGATGACGACTTCATGGAGAAGGTGCGGACCCGGATCGTGGAGCCTACCGTAAACGGGCTGCAGAAAGAGGGTATCCTCTACAAGGGATTCATTTTCTTGGGACTTATCAAGGTGGAGGAAGATCCGAAGGTGATTGAGTACAACGCACGGATGGGTGATCCCGAGACGCAGGCGGTGATACCGCTCGTGCAGTCCGACCTGCTCGACCTGCTGGTGGGGGTGGCCACCGAGACGCTCGGAGAACGATCATTGTTGATAGATTCCCGTCACGCCGTGGCTGTGGTGATGGCATCGGGGGGCTACCCCGGATCGTACGAGACGGGGAAACTCATTAGCGGCCTGGATGAGGTGACGGGAAGCCTCGTCTTCCACGCGGGCACGAAAGAGGTCGATGGTGGAGTAGTGACCTCCGGCGGCCGCGTACTGGCGGTCACATCGCTTGGTGCAACGATGAACGAGGCGTTGGAAGCCAGCTACCGGAGCATCGAAAAGATCCGCTTTGAAAAGCGCTACTTCAGGAGAGATATCGGAAAAGACCTAAAGGTTTACGGGAGCAAATAAGGGGTTGAATGGATGGGTGGAACGGTAAATTTCTTTCGTAGAACTTTTGTCGAGGGGCGCTTTATTCCTTCCTTGGGCGTATTGGGGTTCCTGTTAATGAGGACTCTCCTTTTCCTTTACGCTGAGCCTTTTCGAAGTGCTTTGCCGCCGACTGACAACCACCTTTGGAGCCCATTGTCGGGATGGTTTATCGACCCGCTGATATCGTTTCTGGTATCAACTGTATCCATCTTCGCCATCGCATGGGTGCTCTCGTCAATGAATAGTCGCTTCAACCTGGTACGTGCCCGTTCTTACCTCCCTTTCGTGGCGCCCCTGTTCCTGTTCAGCCTGCACCCCTGCTTTCTGGTGATGAGTGGTGACTACGTGGCGATTCTCTTTATCTTGTTTGCCTTTTTTCCGCTGCTGGAGTCGTATCAACAACCGGATAGCTACCTTTACTCTTTTCGTTCCGCCGTATTGATTGGGCTGGCCTCGCTCTTTCAGGTGTTCGCGTTGTGGCTCCTGCCTTTGTGGTGGAGTGGAGAACGATCGATGCGGGGTGGGCAGTCCAGGTCATTTATCGCTTCGCTCTTCGGGCTCTCGCTGGTATACGTAACGCTATTCTCCGTTTATTTCTTTATGGATGATCTGGCCGGTTTCGTTCGACCGTTCCAGCATTTCGCATCCTTCTCTCTCCCCTCCCTCCCAAGTTTCTCCACAATGGAGTGGGGATGGTTTTTCCTGGGTCTCCTTTTCTTTACTTTCAATATCGCCCTTGCTGCGAAAATCTACATGCGCGATAAGGTGCTCACGCACGTCACCATGCGGTTTGTGGTGTTCCTCGTGGTAGTCATGTTGCTGTTGCTGTTGATCTATTGGGAACATCTTCGCTTCTTCCTGCTTTTCGCCATCCCGCTGGTATCTATGCTGAATGCCTATCTCTACACGAGGACGCAAGCCAAAAGGCATATCTACATGGCTTATGGGTGGTTGCTGCTAATGCTACTCTTTTACGGATCACATTTCGTCAACGGGTTTTAAGTTTCCTGGGGATTACAGGAGATGTAATCCCGTTCAAATGCGGGTTGTTTTGTCCATGGACTATTTCGCCTTGGGTCGTAAAGATACAAATAGCCTGGGGTAGCGGCGTTGTGGCGATTACAGTTTATCACGCAGGTCGACTGGCAGGTAAAAGGTATCGTTCTTGTCAATGTAGACCACTACCGAGCCAATATCGAAAGGCTTCCCGTTTCGCTTGGCTACCGATGAGAAGGCTTTCACCTCCAAGGTGTCTCTCCCCTTGGTTACACGCAGTACCGGGAAGTCGGTGTCACTCTTGTCGAGGGTGTACTCCATCCCTGAAAATACCTCGGCATGCTTCGCGAATATCTGATCAGTCAGTTCTTGCAGCGACGTTCCAAGTCCCGTCACCTTTTGCAGGTACTGGTTTACTTCTCGGTTCTTCACGTTTCCTTTAAGCAGATGACCGGCGGGATGGTAGCAGGCAAGCAGAACCTCTTCACCGGTATGGCCGCCCGTGGTAAACCCGAAGCAGGTGCGTGCGTTCAGTATGTTCACGATGTGGTGCGCCAGGTTGTTGCTGTTGGACACCTCCATGTAGTTGCCTTCCTTGTAGTTTTTAGATGAGAGCAATGTCTTTAACTCTTCGTCCGTGATATCGATACCGGTGTACTCTTTGAATACCGCCTTCATCTCGTCTGGTTCCGTCTTGCTGAGGATTGCCTCCAGGCCGTTGGCGCTCAGCTTGTAGTTGGAGACCGCACCGAACAGTTGTTCGATCGATAACCTGTCGTAACCCGGGCAGTCCCGGCTGCCAATCGTGAAGCCACTGTTGCCGTGATCGGGAGCGATGACTACAGCGGTATTCCCGTCCCTTTCGGCGAACTCCATCACGAGCCGTACTGCTTCATCAAAGGCGAGGAACTCATCGATCATCGTGGCGGCGTCGTTGGCATGGGCTGCCCAGTCCACCTGGCTCCCCTCTACCATAAGGAAGAAGCCGTTCTCTTTTTTCGAGAGCAGTTCTAAGGCCTTGCCGGTCATCTCCGCGAGGGAGGGTACTTTTTCCGGGTTTCGGTCGATATTGTAGGGCAGGGCTTGTTTGCCGAACAGAGCCCATATTTTCCCATCGTCTTGATAGCTAAGTAGGGCATCCCTGTCATCTTGAATCAGGAGGGTGCCATTTTGGGCGAAGTGCTCCTTTATCTCGTTGGTTAGGATGTCGTTGCCACCGCCAAACATCACGTCAAGGTTCTGGTGAGCCATCTGCGAGGCGATCGCCTTGTAGTTGCCGCGGCTATAGTGGTGTGCCGAAAAGTCGGCAGGGGTCGCATGCGGGAATTCGCAGGTCACCACGAGACCCACTGCCTTCCCTTTCTCTATTTTCGAGGCCTCCAGGATGGTCGCTGCCGGCTGAAAGGTGCGGGACGTGTCTACCGGGTAGAGGTCGTTGGGTGACGGTTCAGGGTGAATGGCCACGTTGCCCGTTTGTTGAAGCACGCCCGTCGCGTAGGTGGAGCTGGTGGGTGCCGAGTCACCGATGGGCGCGTTGGAAGAGAAGGTGGTGACAGTCCCCGTTAGGTAGGGGTCGATATGGAGCGTGTCGCCCAAGCCGTTGTAGTGCTTGAACCACCGGGCTGCCGTGTAGACGCCGATGGAGGTGCCGTCGGGGATCATCATGATCACGTTCTTAACCGGTGCAACCTCCTGCGAGAAGATCAACGTACTGATAAAAAGGAGTGAGAAAATAGAACTTAGCTTTTTCATTTTGTCGGGTACTTTTAATTCAAGCATCAAAAATAGGTGAAAAAATGGCTTTTCACAAGTGCAGAGGATAAAACCTGAAAAATTATGGCGGAAAAAGACAAAAAATGAGGATAGCTCTTCATGCCAGAACGGGCGAATTAACCGTTTTGTAATATCCCGGGTAGGAGGAAATGGCTAAATTTGATTATATTTGCGCTTCAACAAGAATGGGCAGTATCGTGGGGAATCCCGTGAGATACGAAGGGGCGACTCGTAGCGCCTATTGCCATTGGTCATTGATTATTGAACTAAAGATATAACATGAGGAGTAAGAAACCGCTGATACTTATAACGAATGATGATGGGTATCAGGCGAGGGGAATTGTTTCGCTCATCGAGGCGATGAGGGAGTTGGGAGAGATTATCGTGTTTGCACCCCACACGCACCGTTCCGGTATGGCGGGTGCCATTACTGCTGAACATGCCCTGAGGGCTTGGTTACACACGAAGGAGGAGGGGCTTACCATGTACGTGTGTAATGGTACACCCGCCGATTGTGTGAAGCTGGCGCTGAACGAGTTCGTGGATCGAAAGCCCGATCTATTGGTGTCGGGTATTAACCACGGCTCCAACGCCGCGATTAGCGTGATCTACTCGGGAACCGTGGGAGCAGCCGTTGAAGGGTCTCTTTTCGATGTCCCTTCCATCGCTTATTCGCTCTGCGATTTCCATCCCGATGCTGATTTTTCTGAGGTGGTGAAGGTGGCCCGCGTGGTCTCGCACAAAGTGCTGGAAAAGGGTCTCCCAACGGGGGTGAGCCTCAACGTGAACGTTCCCAAGGGAAAGGTGCGTGGGATAAAGGTGGCGACCCAGACACCCGGGAAATGGGTGAACGAGTATTATCGCACCAAGGATGGCGTGGGCAGGGAAGTCTTCTGGATGACCGGCCAGTTTGATAACTGGGATAAGGATAACGAGGAGAACGACGAGTGGGCGTTAGCTAACGGCTATGCCGCCGTGGTTCCCGTTAAGACCGACATGACCGCGTACGATTTTTATCATCGCCTTAAGGAGTGGAACCTGTAATGTCTGTACCTTAGTCCTTATCGTACGGGGGAATCTGGAGATTTATCTTTCTTGGCCCCAAGGTTCCTCCTAAATTATAATCCTGAGCGTTCTCTACATCGTATTTGCCGGCTCCCGCGGTCATGAGTCGTTGCAATTCACTTAGATGCTCTTGATAAACACCCCGGGGGGTTGTTCCGTTTTTCACGGCGACCGATGCGGCCATTCCTACCACTTCTCCCATCATCCCGGTGGTACGCATGACCCTAACGGTACCTAAAGCCACGTGAGTGACGCTTATGTTTCTACCTGCCATGAAAAGGTTGTCCACGTTTCGGGAATAAAAACAGCGGTAGGGTATAGGGTAAGGATGTATCGCTTTATGAACCGCGATCGATTTAAATTCTGCACCCGGGAAATGCTCCGTGTTTTTTGGATCGGGATAGTGGAGGTCAATCGACCAGCTTGTTGGCGCGGAGGCGTCAGGGTAGATCACGAAGTCGGTTAGATCACCCTCTGTCAGCACCTTGTCCCCTAACAATCGGCGTGATTCTCTTTTCCCGGCGATATAGGCCACCCAGTCCAGGTACCTGGATGTATACTCCTGTTTGACCGAACTTTCGTTTTTCAGGTAAGACCAGTTGGAGTAGACCACCAGCATACCATAGTCCCTGATTCGCTCGAAGTCAAAAACCTGGTCTAAGTTCATGCCCGTTTCCCAGGTCCATTCACCCATGGTTACTTTTTGGACGTTTGCCTCGTTAACCTCTATGCCGTAGTTAAACAGGGGGAAAGGATACTTCCCTTTACCTTCATTCGAGTACCATTGAACGGATGAACCCATGGTGAGGTTATCCGCTTCATCGGGGGCGGACGGTTCATTATATTCAGTCCTACTTTCTCTACCCATGGAAAAATCGGCACCGGCCAGATACCCGATCGTCCCGTCACCGGTACAATCCGCGAAAAGAGGGGCGGAGAAGTTTAACTCTTCGCTTGTTTCGATATGTTTGGCGAGTACGGTTTTAATGGTTGTCCCCTCTTTTTCAACCTCAAAGGCCCTGTAGTTCAAGAAGAGGGTTATATTATCTTCCGCGTTGACCATCTTTAACTTTTTCTCGTCTTCGTAATAATCACCCGGCTGGGCGTTTCCTCCCCTTAACGGGGCGATTTCGTTAACCACGTCCCCTAACCTTGGGTAAGGGTCAAGGTTCATTCGCCCTCCCAGGTGTACCCTTACTTCTGAACTGTTGTTACCACCCAATACCGGGCGATCATGAATAAGGGCGACCTTCAAGCCTAATCGGGCGGCCGTGAGGGCAGCAGCGGTGCCGGCAACCCCTCCACCTACCACCACGAGGTCAAACTCTCCCGCGTTGGGTACAACATCCGGTAACTCGAGTTGCTCTTTCCTGAAAGCCGTTAAAGCTTCGAACTCGTTAGGGGGCACAACGTCGTCCATGGTAAAGTACAGGGCGTCGCAACGACCATTGAAACCGGTCAGGTCGCGCAATCCAACGGTAACTGTCCCGGCATTTACCTTCACCTTACCTACCTCTTGCCACTCCCAAGCGTTACCTTTCATTCCCAAAACCCTATTCAATGGCTGTCCGTTTATCGTTACTTGAAATTTACCTGGGCCCTCCTTAGTTGTCCAGGGCGATGTCCAGTTGTAGGTTCTAACGAATAGGGTATATTCCCCGGCCTTAGCGAAATTCACCGTGGTGGTTGCATCTTCCACCGGGTTCCCTAGCCCATGAGCCATCAGGTAGGGTGACCCCATTAAATCCATGAACTGTTGGTCAACCACCCACCCCCCTTTGTTTTGAAAACTTTCCGCTTCAATGAAAACTGACTGAGCCTGGGATGACGCCACGTAAAAGAATGATACACAGAGTAACGAAATGATGTTGATGGATCCTCGTGTCATTGAATACTATATGATTATGTTTGATAGCAAATATACTTTATAAATCAATAGAAGAAAATATTTCGAAACTTTTCATGAAAATGGAACGTCTATAGTCGATTAATAATATCGGTTGTCTGAAAAAATGAGTACTTTTGTTCAAAGATAAATTAATTGTATGAAACGAGCATGTAAATCATTTACACCCATGACGACGATTAAAAGCGAGTTCCATACACCGAAAAGTAAAGGTGAAATAATCGTATGAAATATTACCTTGTCGCGGGGGAGGCTTCCGGCGACCTGCATGCCTCTAACTTGATGCGGTCGCTGAAGGGGCTGGACGAAGCAGCCAATTTTCGTTTTTTCGGGGGTGACTTGATGCAAGCCGTGGGGGGTACGCTGGTGAAACATTACCGCGAGATGGCCTTTATGGGCTTCCTCCCGGTTGTGTTGAATGCCCGCACCATCTTGAAAAACCTCGACTTTTGCAAACGGGATATTGCCGGGTATAGTCCCGATGCCGTCATCTTGATCGATTACCCCGGCTTTAACCTTAAGGTAGCCAAGTATGTGAGGCGCCACCTGGGCATCCCGGTTTTCTATTATATCTCCCCCAAGGTGTGGGCGTGGAAAGAGTACCGGGTGAAGTCTTTTAAAAAGTACGTTGACGAGATGCTCTGCATCCTTCCGTTCGAGGTCGATTTTTTCAAGAAACACGATTACCAGGTGCACTACGTGGGCAACCCCACGGTCGATGCGATCGCCCAAAGGCCTTTTAAAGAGGAGACGTTCGGGCAGTTCATCGGGGCGAACGGGCTGGATGAACGACCTATCATCGCCCTGTTGGCAGGGAGTCGCAAGCAGGAGATCGAGAATAACTTGCCGTCGATGCTTCAGGCCGCTGACCCGTTCACGGAGGAGTACCAGCTGGTGGTGGCAGGAGCCCCGGGTATCGACCCCTCGTTTTACGAGGCCTATACAGGTGACGGCCACGGGGCGGTTGTCCTTTTCGACCAGACCTATCGGATTTTGTCGCAAGCCGATGCGGCCTTGGTGACCTCCGGGACGGCCACGCTGGAGACGGCTCTCCTGAATGTACCTCAGGTGGTCTGCTACCGGATGCCGGTGCCCAGGATGGCTTATTGGGCCTTTAAACATATCCTCCATACCCCCTACATTTCGCTGGTCAACCTGGTGTGTGGCAGGGAGGTGGTGAAGGAGTTGTTCGCGAAGTTTTTCACCATCGAAAACATCCGGAAAGAGCTTTACCGGTTACTTAAAGAGCCGCCTTACCGCGAGAAGATGCTAACCCATTACGCGGAATTGCGGCGAATCATGGGTGAACCCGGCGCATCGGATCGGGCGGCCGATATCATCCAACGTGCCATACACATTAACATAAATAGATAATAATCGTATGAGAGTAGGTATTCTTACATCGGGAGGGGACGCACCCGGCATCAACGCCACCATTCGAGGCGTTGGCAAAACGGCCATTAATCACTACGGGATGCAGGTAATCGGTATTCAGAACGGGTTTTCCGGGCTCTTGTACAAAGATACCATAGAGCTAACCGATGCATCGCTATCGGGCATACTAAACCTGGGAGGAACCATCCTCGGAACCGCGCGCGAAAAAATATTTCGAAGCATGATCTCCTCCCCCGATGAAAAGGATAGGGAGCAGATTAAAGACGCGTATCACGAGTTGGAACTCGACTGCCTGGTTTGCATTGGCGGGAATGGGACGCAACGTACCACCTGGATGCTGTCGGAGATGGGATTGAACGTGGTGGGTATCCCCAAAACCATTGATAATGATGTCTATGGTACCGATGTTACGTTTGGCTTTGATACCGCGGTAAATATCGCGTGCGAGGCAATCGACCGCCTCCACTCAACCGCCAGTTCGCATCGTCGCGTGATGGTCATCGAGTTGATGGGTCACCATGCGGGGTGGATTACCCTTCACGCCGGTATGGCTGCCGGGGCAGATATTATTTTGCTGCCGGAACTGGGATATAACATGCGGGTGGTGATTGATAAAATAAAGAAACGGATGGAGATAGGGAAGGCCTACTCTATCGTGGCGGTTGCCGAAGGGCTAGAGGTGCCCTCCAAAGAACGACCGGCCATCTATTTCGCGAGGGAGATCGAGAAGCGGACCGGTTACGAGACGAGGGAGACCGTCTTGGGGTATATCCAGCGGGGCGGTTCGCCATCGCCCGCTGACCGGAACTTGGGCACGTTGCTCGGGGGACACGCGGCTCAGCTGATTAACGAGGGAAAATACGGGCGGATGGTTGCTAAGATAGGTAACGAGATTACCGATGTGCCGCTGTCGGAGGTAGCAGGACGCCTTCGGCTGGTGACACCCGATAACGATTTGGTGGTGCAGGGCAGTCGGATGGGAATTTCGTTTGGAACGTATGATTACCCCGGTTAAAGGGTTAGTTAGCGGAGTCCTCTTCCTCTTCAGGAGAAATTTCTCTCGCCGCTTCGATCAGTGTTTCACGGAGTTCGTTGCTCTCGCGTAGTTTTTTGATGGCCACCTTGGCGGCCATCTGGTGTGACTCTTTCTTAGAGTAGCCTTTGCCTGAGCCTACCTCTTCGTCCGCTACCTTTACGCAGGAGATGAAAACGGGGTTGTTCTGCGCATCGAACAGTGATTCGGTGAGCTCGAAGCGAACCTCCACCTTGTTTTTTTGGCCCCACTCGATGAGCCTCGATTTGAAGTCGACCTCGCTCTTCATCACCTTGTCGATATTCAGGTGCTGCTTGATCATCGTTTCGAAGACGAACTTTTTGGCTACCCGGTACCCTTGATCCAGGTAGATGGCACCGATAAGCGCTTCCAGGGCGTCCCCGTAGATGTTGGTGTTGTGGGCCAGGTTGCGCGTGGAGGAGACGATGAGCTTGTCGATTCCCAGGTTCATGGCCAGCTTGTTCAGGGTCTCCCGCTGTACGATGCGCGAGCGCATGTTCGTGAGGAACCCCTCTTTTTTGTTTTCAAACCTTTTGTACAGGATATCGGTGACGATGGCATCGAGAATGGCGTCGCCCAGGAACTCAAGGCGTTCGTTATTGACCCACTTTCCCTTGCTCGACCGTGTGGAAGAGGAGCGGTGCGTCATGGCTTCCAGGTAGAGATCAATCCGATCAGGGTAGAACCCGAGGATATGGTAAAAGGAGAGGTAAGGCTCTTTCCCGTGGTGAGGCAGAACCTTAACCCTCTTGATAAATCGTCTTAGCACCTTACTGGTTGTATTGCTTGAGAATTACGCTCGCGTTGTGTCCACCAAAGCCAAAGGTATTTGATAATGCGGCCCGTATCTCCCTTTTCTGGGCTTTGTTGAACGTGAAATTCAGGCGGTAGTCGATTTCCGGGTCATCGTCCCCCTCTTCGTGGTTAATGGTGGGGGGCACGACCTGATCCCTGAGCGCCATGATGCAGAGCAGTGCCTCCAGGGCACCCGCACCCCCCAGCAGGTGACCAGTCATCGATTTCGTGGAACTGATATTCAGTTTGTAGCTGTAGTCGCCAAACACGTCGATGATCGCCTTCGCCTCCGAGATGTCCCCCACCGGGGTAGATGTGCCGTGCACGTTGATGTAATCGATCTCTTCGGGCTGCATTCCGGCATCTTCCAGGGCATTTCGCATGACCAGCTTGGCGCCCAGCCCCTCGGGGTGAGAGGCGGTGATATGGTACGCGTCGGCAGATAGTCCCCCCCCGGCCACCTCGGCGTAGATGGTAGCACCGCGAGCCTTCGCGTGCTCTAACTCTTCAAGGATGAGCACCGATGCACCCTCACCGATAACGAAGCCGTCGCGGCTTGCGCTAAAAGGCCTGGATGCGGTCTCCGGTGAATCGTTGCGCACGGACATGGCCATCATCGCGTTGAAACCACCGACGGCTGCCGGGGTTATGGTCGCCTCGGCTCCACCCGTGACGATCACGTTGGCTTTGCCCAGCCGAATTAGGTTGAAGGCATCGACGATGGCGTTGGTGGAAGAGGCGCAAGCCGATACGGTAGCGTAATTGGGTCCCCTCAGTCCATAAATCATAGAGATATGCCCGGCGGCGATAT
>JGI24710J26742_10000304_pt1 | contig 45842 bp, 21 predicted proteins | sample BioPla2DNA2_FD_26742 | JGI IMG/M metagenome (IMG submission 26742)
ACCAGCAATCGGGATAAAGAAAATTATTTTTTACTTTTAGCTGCAATCACGGATCTGCAATTGGCAGTTAAAGAAAATGAAGCATTGTTGTCTTTGGCAATTAATTTATATAATCAAAATGATATCTATCGCGCACACAATTATTTAAAGGTAGCCTTGGACGATGCTTTGTTTTATAATGCACGTTTTAAAAATTCTGTTATTGCCAGGGTGCAGCCAATCATTGAAAACACATATTTGATGAAAATTGAGGAACAACAATCTAACTTGCGACTGTATGCTTTTTTGGTTAGTCTGTTGGTGTTTGTATTGACCATAATTATAGCCCTGTACTATAAACAGTATCGGACTGTATCTAAATCTAAAAAAGAACTTCGTCTCATTAATGACGAATTATTGGCGCTGAATAAAAAATTAGATGAAACAAACATTGTTAAAGAAAAGTATATAGGATATTTCATGAATCAATGTGCTGTTTATATCAATAAATTAGATTCTTATAGAAAAAATGTAAATAAAAAAATTAAAATGGGTCAGGCTGGCGACTTATACAAACCGTCTTCAGATGAATTAGAAAAGGAGGTTGAAGAGCTATATGCCAATTTTGATCATGCATTTTTAAAATTATTTCCAAAATTTATTGAAGAATTTAACTCACTCTTAAAACCAGAAGATCGTCATAAGCCGGAAGAAGGAAGGCTTAATACAGAACTTCGTATTTTTGCATTGATTAGGTTGGGGATAACTGATGTAAATCAAATAGCAGATTTTTTAAGATATTCTGTTCAAACTGTTTATAACTACAAAAGTAAAATAAAAAGTAAGTCGCGTGTTGATAGCGATCAGTTTGAAGTTGAAATAAAAAAGATTGGCTCTCTTTCTTTGTAAAATTCTTTCCAATAAGTTTAATAAATAACTTTCCCCCTTTTTTTGTAACTGTCTGTTAAGCAGAAATATAACCTGGTTTTTGCTTTTGTTTTGTTTACTAACTTTTTACTCAGAGCTTTATAGGAGTATTAATTGGATATATTTGCAATAGAGAAGCAAGTTCAGTGAATCTTATTTGTGATGCTGAATGTTTTATCTCTTGCTTGTTGTTGCAATCAGATTTGAATTACGTTCACTTGAATGGAATAGCACAGAATTAACCCATTTAATACCTCACAAGCCTAATAATATCATGGATATAGCTGATTTTTATACCTCTCATTACTCCAAATTGGTACGATTTGCCATGGGAATCGTAGATTATATTGAGGATGCTGAAAATATTACACAAGATGTGTTCATGACCCTTTTAGAAAAAAAGGATATCTTGTGCCAAGTTGAAAATATCAATGCATATATATATAAATCTGTAAGAAACAAGTGTTTAGACTTTATTAAAAGCCAGTTGGTGCATCGAAGCTATGAGTCTGCAATGCAGTCGTTTTATGAAGAAGAATTAAGAATGCTTCATCAAACATCTAATAATTTTGATGTGAATTATGAAGAAAAGATTGAAATGCAAGTCATTGAAGCTATCAATACATTACCAACCAGATGCAAGGAGATATTTATAATGAGCAGATATGAAGGATTAAAATACAAAGAAATATCTGAGCGTTTAGGACTTTCTGTCAATACAGTAGATGTGCAAATTGGTATAGCACTCAAAAAGTTGAGACAAAGATTGAAATATACTTTATGTGCATAGCAACATTTCATTTATGCAAAAATACATTATTGAGATTTATTATAATGCTGATTTTTACTTTAAATTTGAGGAGTAAAAATGCTTTTTGTTTCAATTGTCTATGTCTAAAATATATATTTATTTGATTTTAATAGCAGCGCTTATTGCCGGATTTGTATTCGCAATTAATGAAGAAGAAAATCAAAATCCTTCCGAGTATGTTAATCCCTTTATTGGTGCCAGCACAAGTGTTGGTGCCGCCGGTGTTTATCATGGGTTAGGGAAAACCTTTCCCGGTGCAACCACACCTTACGGCATGGTACAGGTAAGTCCCAACACCATTACCGGTGGAGATAACGGGTCCGGGTACAGCTATGAACATAAAACCATTGAGGGCTTTGCTTTTACTCAAATGAGTGGTGTAGGGTGGAACGGCGAATTAGGAAATTTTTTAGTGATGCCTTCAACCGGAGAATTGAAAAAGGTTGCCGGAAAAGAGGATGGTAGCATCAAAGGTTATCGGTCGCATTATAATAAGGAAACTGAGAAAGCTTCCGCCGGGTTTTACAGTGTAGAATTAACTGATTACAATATTAAGGTAGAAAGTTCTGCAACACCCAGATGTGGTATTCTAAAATTCACTTTTCCAAAACATGAGCAATCAAAAATTCAAATTGATTTGGCTCGGAGAGTAGGTGGTACATCTTCAAATCAATACATACAAATAGTAGATGATTACACCATTAGAGGTTGGATGCAGTGTACTCCGGAAGGTGGAGGCTGGGGAAATGGTGAAGGTAACGCTGAATATACCGTTTATTTTTATGCTAAATTTGATAAACCTATTGAAGACTATGGTTTCTGGGATGTACAATACACAGAAAAAGCAAAGCGAAAATTAGAAAATGTAACATCTAAATCTTACATAAACAGGATAGCAAAAGCTGAGACCATTAAAGGTGTCCGTGAGCTACAGGGACAAAATGTTGGTTTTTATACTCAATTTCCAACCGGAAAAAACGAGGAAGTAACTTTGAAGGTTGGAATTTCCTTTGTTGATATGTATGGTGCAGAAAACAATTTCAATCATGAAATTGCCAGTAAATCTTTTGATGATGTCGAAGTAGCTGCTCGCAGGTTGTGGGATGAGGAACTTAATAAGATTCAAATATCCGGTGGAACAGACGACCAAAAAATTGTTTTTTACACAGCGCTTTACCATACCATGATTGACCCACGCATTATTACAGATGTTGATGGTCGTTATTGCGGCGGGAACAATCAAATCTTTGAAAAAGACTCTACGTTTACCAAACGGACCATTTTTAGCGGATGGGACGTTTTTAGGAGTCAGTTTCCTTTACAAACCATCATCAATCCTGCATTGGTAAGCGATCAGCTTAACTCTTTAATCACTTTGGCTGAACAAACAGATCGTCATTATTACGAACGTTGGGAACTTTTAAATGCTTACTCCGGTTGTATGATTGGTAATCCGGCATTGTCAGTATTGGCTGACGCATATGTGAAAGGTATCCGGACCTATGATGTTGAAAAAGCATATCAGTATGCCAAAAATTCTTCGGCTAAATTCGGCAATGATAAACTGGGATATACACCCGAACCACTCAGTATTTCTCATACATTAGAGTATGCATATACAGACTGGTGCATTGCTCAATTAGCTAAGGAGCTGGGTAAAAAGGAAGAAGAGCAGATTTTTCTTCAAAAAAGCCGGGCTTATCAGCAAGTGTTTGACCATGAAAAAAAATGGTTTAGACCCAGAAAAGCAAACGGCCAATTTTTACAATGGCCTAAAGATGCCCGTCTCAAAGAGTGGTATGGTACCATTGAATGCAATCCTTATCAACAAGGTTGGTTCGTTCCTCACGATGTAGAAGGCATGGTTGATTTGATGGGTGGAAGAGATTTAGTCATTGAAGATTTGACTTATTTCTTTGAACAAACGCCTTCTGATATGCTTTGGAATGATTATTATAATCACGCCAATGAACCGGTTCACTTTGTACCATTTCTTTTCAACCAACTACAAGTACCCTGGCTCACACAAAAATGGACACGCTTTATTTGTGACAATGCGTACAAAAACTCAGTGGAAGGTCTTGTAGGTAATGAAGATGTTGGACAAATGTCTGCCTGGTATGTCCTGGCTGCTTCCGGTATTCATCCGTCTTGTCCGGGCAATACAAGGCAAGAAATAACCAGCCCCGTGTTTGATCAGATCGTTTTCAAGTTAGATTCAACTTATTTTTCAGGGAAAACATTTTCCATCATAGCCCACAATAATAGTAAAGATAATATCTATATTCAGAAAGCTGTTTTGAATGGTCAGGAACATCCACATTGTTATCTTGATTTTAATGATATTGTACAGGGTGGCGTTTTGGAACTATATATGGGCAAGGAGCCTAATTATAATTGGGGCAATTGATATTGAAATTTGAGTAATTACATATTAAATATGACAATGATGAAACAAAAGATTGTATGTATAATTGTAGCGTGTTCGGTATTTTTTCATCTTCATGCTCAACAAGATTTGGTTCAATATGTAAATACTTTACAAGGAACCGATTCTCATTTTGGCTTAAGTCACGGAAACACCTATCCGACTACAGCTATGCCTTTTGGTCAGCATTTTTGGTCGGCACAGACCGGCAAAAACGGTGATGGATGGAAGTATCAATATTCGGCAAAAAGCATTCGTGGATTTCAGCAAGTTCACCAATGCAGTCCCTGGATGGGTGATTATGGAGTTTATTCACTCATGCCGGTCATTGGCAAGCTCGAAGTGGATGAACACAAAAGAGCTTCTGATTTTAAGCATGAGAATGAAATAGGTAAGCCCCATTACTACAAAGTGCAATTTGACAATGGCATTATAACAGAAATATCCCCTACGGAAAGGACAGCACACTTCCGCTTTACATTTCCAAAGGGGGAAAATGCTTATATCGTATTGGACGGCTATACAAAAATGAGTGAAGTTAAAATTAACCCACAAAAAAGACAAATTACAGGCTACGTCAATAACGGAGCTTTTGTTCCCAAAGAATTTAAAGCTTATTTCCTCATCCAGTTTGATCAGGACTTTATAGATTATGGTACCTGGGAAAACGAAAAAAATACCATTCAGAAAAAAAATCTGACAGCCGAAGGGAAAGGTCGCGGAGCTTATGTACAATTTAAAAATGGTGCAAAAGTTCAGGCAAAAGTAACTTCATCGTATATCAGTCCTGAACAGGCGCAAATTACTTTAGACAGAGAAATTGGAAGTCACAAGGATCTGGATGTAACCAAACAACAAGGTGAAAAGGTGTGGAATGATTTGTTGGGTCGTATTTTAATTGAGGGAGCTTCACAAGAGCAAATGGAAACTTTCTATTCTTGTATGTTCCGGTCAAACTTATTTTCACGTAAGTTTTATGAGATTGATGCAGATGGGAATCCACATTATTTCAGTCCTTACGATTCAAAAATTCATCAAGGATACATGTTTACCGATAATGGATTTTGGGATACTTTCCGTTCACAATTTCCACTGACTAATATACTGCATCCAACCATGCAGGGTCAATATATGAACGCACTGCTCGATGCACAGGATCAATGTGGATGGTTCCCGTCCTGGTCGGCACCCGGCGAAACAGGGGGTATGATTGGGAATCATGCCATTTCGCTCATTACTGATGCGTGGGCTAAAGGTATTCGTACTTTCGATCCCCAACGAGCTTTGAAAGCATACCTGCATGAAGCTACCAATAAAGGACCATGGGGCGGTGCCAATGGTCGTCCGCGATGGAAAGATTATTGGCAACTAGGATACATCCCTTATCCCGAGTCCGGTGGTTCAACAGCACAAACGCTTGAACACGCCTATAATGATTGGTGTGGTTATGAATTGGCACGTATGACAGGTAATCAATTTTATCAGGATGTATTTTCCAGGGTGATGTATAATTACAAGAATGTGTTTGATCCTTCTGTAGGATTTATGAAAGGAAGAAAAATAGACGGTTCATGGGTGGAAAACTTTGATAAATATGAATGGGGAGGAGCCTATTGCGAAGGGAATGCCTGGCATTATAACTGGTCTGTATTTCATGACGTACAGGGTCTGATTGATTTGTATGGAAGCAATGAAGCTTTTATTGCAAAAATCGACTCTGTATTTTCTGTTCCCAATACGGTAAAGTATGGTACTTATGGTCATAAAATTCATGAAATGCTGGAAATGGAATTGGCAGGAATGGGACAATATGCTCATGGAAACCAACCTATTCAGCATATGATTTATCTGTATAACTATGCCGGCCAGCCCTGGAAAACCCAATATTGGGTCAGACAGGTCATGGAGCGTTTATACAATGGTACCGAAAAAGGTTATCCCGGTGATGAAGATCAGGGTGGTATGTCATCCTGGTTTGTGTTGAGTTCCATGGGAATTTACAGTGTGTGTCCGGGAACTGACGAATATGTCATTGGCAGCCCCATGTATCCTAAAGTGACCATCACCATGGAAAACGGTAATAAATTCGTTATCGAAGCCAAAGGTAATTCTAAAGAAAATGTTTATATACAATCTGCTGATTTGAATGGTTTTGTATTGGATAAAAATTATATCAGGTACAGCGATATTGTAAATGGTGGAAAACTGACTTTCGAAATGGGTGCTACACCCAATAAGGAAAGAAATATCAGCAGGTATGCAGCACCTTTTTCTTTATCTAAATAATTTATACAATAAAGATTTAAATGAAAGTACGTTTTTTAATTTTTTATATTCTTTTTCCTGGTTTTCTTGCGTTTAATCTGTCGGCACAGCCTGCGGAGCGAAACTATGCAAAAGAAGTGAATACATTGATTGGTACCAAAGGGCTGGGGCTGACATCGGGGTATTGCTATCCCGGTGCAACCTATCCTCATGGCATGGTCCAGTTTACTCCTTCCTATTTTTCCAAACGCTCGGGATTTGTCATCAACCAATTAAGTGGTGGAGGATGCGAGCATATGGGTAATTTTCCGACCTTTCCCGTAAGAGGAAAATTAATAATATCACCGGATAATTTTTTGAATTATCGCGTGGATGTTTCGCAGGAAAAAGGACATGCAGGGTATTATGAGGCGATGGTACAGGAAGCTATAAAAGCAAAGCTTACTGTTACAGAACGTACAGGAATGGCTTTATTCGAATACCCTCAGGATGATGAATACGGTAGTGTAATCATAGGTGCAGGGATTGCAGCAACTCCTATTGAGAATGCTGCTATTGCGATTACGGCACCAAACAGATGCGAAGGCTATGCAGAAGGTGGACAGTTTTGTGGTACCCCAACACCTTATAAAGTGTATTTCGCAGCTGAATTTGATGCTGATGCAGTAGAAACAGGCGTTTGGAAAAATGAGAAATTGTCATCGGGAGCCAGTTTCGCTGAAGGCAAAAATTCCGGTGTATATTTTACTTTTGATACTAAAAAGAATCAAAAGATCCAGTATAAGATAGGTGTTTCATATGTGTCTGTAGAAAATGCGAAAGAAAATCTCAAAGCTGAGAATACGGAATGGAACTTTGAACAGATTGTAGCACAAGCAGAAAAGCGATGGAATGAAGTACTTTCAAAAATTCATGTAGAAGGAACGAATGCAGATCGTATTACACAATTTTACACCCATCTCTATCGTGTATTTATACATCCCAACGTATGCAGTGATGTAAACGGCGAATATATGGGAGCGGATTTTAAAGTGCACAAATCACGGTCAAAGCATTATACTTCATTTAGCAATTGGGACACCTACAGAACTCAAATTCAGTTGATGTCTATTTTAGACCCTGAAGTTGCATCTGATGTGGTCGTTTCACACCAGCTGTTTGCAGAGCAATCCGGTGATGCCTTTCCAAGGTGGGTGATGGCTAATATTGAAACAGGTATTATGCAGGGAGATCCTACTCCTATTCTGATTTCTAATGCCTGGGCTTTTGGTGCCAGAAATTATGACCCTAAACCTTTATTGAGATTGATGCGAAGAAATGCTGAAGTGCCTGGTGCAATGTCACAGGATATAGAAGTCAGGCCCGGTTTGAAACAATATTTGGAAAAAGGATATTACGATGCTTCCATTCAATTGGAATATACATCGGCAGATTTTGCTATCGGGCAGTTTGCTTTGAGGGCAGTGGGTGATGAATTTTTAAGCTGGCGATATTTTCATTTTGCCAGGTCATGGAAGAATCTGTTTAATCCCAAGACAGGATGGTTGCAATCAAGAACTTCGGATGGGCGCTTTAAGCCTTTGAGCGAGGACTTTCGGGAATCTACTTATAAAAATTATTTCTGGATGGTTCCTTATGATATCAACGGATTAGTGGAAATTATCGGAGGAAGGGAAGAAGCTGAAAAAAGGCTGGATGAGTTTTTCGTAAGACTGGATGCAGGCTACAACGACCCTTGGTTTGCTTCAGGTAATGAGCCCAGTTTCCATATTCCCTGGGTGTACAATTGGATTGGTAAACCATACAAAACACAAGAAGTGATCAATCGTACGATTAATGAACAATACTCTAGTGCCATAGACGGGTTACCGGGCAATGATGATTTGGGAACCATGGGTGCCTGGTATGTCTTTGCTTGCATAGGTTTATATCCTGAAATTCCGGGAATTGGCGGATTTACAATAAACACTCCTATCTTTGAATCTGTTACATTAAATTTAAAGAAAGGAGATTTGATCATCAAAGGCGGGTCTGAAAAAAATATATATACGCAGTCTCTTAAACTTAATGGCAAAGCCTATGATTCTACCTGGCTGGAATGGAAAGATTTAGAAAATGGTGCTGTCTTGGAATTTAAAACTGCATCCAAACCCAATTTGAAATGGGGTACTGAAGTAGTTCCTCCCTCATTTCCATAAACTATAAACACTGTAAACATCATCATAAGATATTTTTTATGAAAGCATTTATTTCAAAATCACTCTTGTTGGCAGTTTTGGTTTTTGCATTCTTATCTTGCAATTCGAATAAAACTACCGCTTATGTTCCAACTTTTCCTTTGGGTGAATTTATTCGTCCTGAAGGTGTTAATCCTGTTTTGGTTCCGGATACTGCATCCTCTTTTTTATGTCCGATGAATCAAACAATTGTTCGCTGGGAAGAAAGTGATGCATTCAATCCCGGTGCTGTAGTAAAAGACGGTAAAATATATGTTTTATATCGTGCTGAAGATAATTCTGCTGTGGGTATTGGTACACGAGTTTCACGTGTGGCTCTGGCTGAAACGGAAGATGGCTGCACCATGCGTAAATTTGATACTCCTGTTGTATATCCTGCCGATGATAATAATAAAACATATGAGTGGCCGGGTGGTTGTGAAGACCCGCGTGTAGCAGTTACGCAAGATGGTACTTTTGTAATTTTTTATACTTCCTGGGATAGAAAAGTTGCCCGTCTTTGTGTGGCAACATCTACAGACCTGATAAACTGGAACAAGTACGGTCCTGTGTTTACCAATGCCTACGAAGGCCGATTTTTAAACACCTGGTCGAAAGCATCAAGCATTTTGACTACTATCGAAGACGATAAATTGGTGATCAAAAAAATTAACGGACAGTACTTCATGTATTGGGGCGAATACATCGTCTATGGTGCAACATCTGAAGATTTGATAAACTGGACGCCCATTCTGGATGAGAATAACGAACTAAAAGTTTTGATGGCTCCCAGAGAAGGATTTTTTGACAGTGATTTGACTGAATGCGGACCTCCGGCTATTTATACTGATAATGGTATCATTTTACTTTATAATGGCAAGAACAGTGCACAGAACGGTGATCCGAGGTATTCAACTAATGCCTATTGTGCCGGACAAGCTTTATTTGATGCAACTGATCCAACAAAACTTATTACCCGTTTGGATGAGCCTTTTTTAATTCCTGAAGAGGATTTTGAAAAAAGTGGACAATATCCGGCGGGGACAGTTTTCATTGAAGGATTGGTTTATTATCAACAAAAATGGTTCTTGTATTATGGTTGTGCAGACTCACGAGTTGCGGTAACTATATTTGATCCTAAAAAAAAGAATTAAAAAATATTTGTTTTTAGTAGATTTTGTGACTTCAATCGTCGTAATAAAACAAAGTATTCAAATTCACTTCGAAAAAGTTATATATTCAAACGCTTTTGAATTTTAATTAAATTTTTATACCAATGATGAAAAAATTGTTACCTTATATCCTCTTTACATTAATGATAGGAGGAATGTCTTGTTCAGAAAGGGGCTTTTTGGATGAGACTGTTACGACCGACTTGGATATTGATGTGGTTTTTGGTGATAGTACTTATACTGCAGGATTTTTAAATGACATCTATCGTGATATAGGCTTTGATACAGATCCTGATAGATTTGCACCCGGAGGTGGCTTGCAAACTGCTTCAGATGAGGCTAGATTCAGAAGAAGTTCGACCATTACCACTGACGTTATGTTTGCTACCGGAACCATAAATCCTGTTTTGGTATCTAATGATGTATGGAGAATATGTTATGCGAACATTCGGAAAGTGAATGTCTTTTTTGAAAATATTGAGCGCTCACCTATTAGGGGAAGCATTAAAAATCAATATATCGCTGAAGCTCGTTTTTTGCGTGCCTGGTATTATGGTTTGCTTCTCAGACACTATGGTGGTGTACCACTCATTGGAGATAAAGTGTTTACTCCTGATGAAAAAATTGACATGACTCGTGCTAGTTATGAAGCTTGTGTAGATTATATCATATCAGAATGTGATACTATTATAGCACAAAATGTTTTACCCAAACGTCGTACAGGAAAAGACTATGCACGTATCAGTGAAGCTGCTTGTCGTGCTTTAAAAGCCCGGGTACTTTTATATGGTGCCAGCGATTTGTACAATGGCATTGAAGATAAATATGCTCCATCACCAGAATATAAAACTTTATTGGGCTATCCAACCCACGATCAGGAAAGGTGGAGATTAGCTTATGAAGCTGCACGTGATGTGATAGCTATGAATGAGTATACCTTATTCGTGTGGAATAGAACCGGTAGTGCCAACGATGATAAATCAGAGCCGGAAATGGGTTGGGGATTTTATGCTGTAACTTCTATGCCTTCTGATTTTATGAATTTTACTGACGGGGAGAATGGTGAGTATTTCAGAGGCGGCGCATTTACGGAAGTTATTTTAGATAAAACCAGGGACAAAGGGAATAGTCGCGAGCGTGGTTACGGACCTCCTACCAGTGGTGGATCAGGTGAATACGGATATCCTTATAAAGAATTTGCGGATTTGTTTCCCATGCTTGATGGGAAACCTATAGGAGAAAGTGACTCACTAGTTTATAATGTGCTTGCACCTCATGTGAACAGGGATCCTCGTTTTGCGAACTCTGTATTGTTTGATGGTGGATATTTCTGTACCGGTGTGGGTCAATATGAAGCAATTCGTATTTCCAAAGGTTCCAAACAAACCAGAGATGCTGTACATGATGGCACGCCTACCGGGTTTTACAATAAGAAGACGGTCAGCCGGGCTACCTGCGGAAATTCCTTTGTCGGTGTGCCTCAAAGTCGCCCACTGATACGCTTTTCTGAAATTTTATTGAATTATGCAGAAGCAGCAAATGAATATTACGGTCCCAATCATTCTGACGCTTATTCTAGTGTGTATACAGCCTTAAAGTTAATTCGTTCCCGTGCAGGAATTAATGCAGGAAGTGATGGTATGTATGGTTTGAAGAATGGTATGACACAAGAAGAAATGAGAGAGGCAATCCGCTTGGAGCGTCGTATAGAGCTTGCGTTTGAAGGACACAGGTTTTTTGATGTAAGGCGTTGGAAGATTGCAGAAGAAACAGATAATAAAATCATGCATGGTCTGGAAATCACATTAAATGATGACAATTCCAAAACCTGGAAGGAATTTGAAGTTAGTAAGCATACTTTCCGAACAGCCATGTATTTCTGGCCTTTACCCTATACAGAGACCAGTAAAGCACCTGAGTTGAAACAAAATCCCTTTTATGCAGCTGATGAAAATTAGCTATAAATGATTAAATGAAGTTTATCGAGAGTTCGATACGACAACTTAAAAAACAAATTATAATCGTATGAAATCAATCTTTAAAATTTTTCTCCTGTTGATTTTTATATTTCCTTTCATTTCTTCTTGTGACACCTTCAAGGATTCTGAAGTGCACGTTTATGAAGAATCTCTAAAAAATCTGGATGGGAGTTGGCAGTTGAAAACTGTCATACGTAATAATATTGACATCACCCACATGATGGATTTTAGTCAATTCAGGCTAAATCTAAATTCAGATGGCAGGTACACCATTGAAAATTATCTGCCTTTTGCCGTGAAGCAGAATGGAGAGTGGGCTATTGATGACCCCAAATATCCATTTAATCTATCCCTTAAGGAAGCCGGTGCCATGGAAGCAGTTGTTATCAAAATCAATTATCCGATAGTTGCAGGGAAACGTATCATAGAAATGTCGTTAAGCCCCGGATGTTACCAAAACATCTATGAATATGTTTTCGAGAAAGTTGAACTTAATTAAAAAAATCACATGAGGAAGAAATATATCATAAACAATAAACCGCATCTGAAACGCATATTTACTGTCGTAGTTGTAATACTGGTGTTGATAGGTTGTGTGTTCATCGACAGTGTTTCGATTCTGCAGGTACAGGAAGATGGTACTGAAGCAGCACGTGCTAAAGTCAATACAGAAGCTACATTTACAATTAAAGGAAGTATAACTTGTCAGGAAGATCACAATGATGTAAGATTCGTGGTTTCTTTTCTGGCTCCGAAATCGTGGAATGTTAGACAAAATGGAACAGTCACTTATGTAACTACGCTCCACACCGATCAGGATGAGGTGTTACCCATGCGTGTTATTCCGGAATCTTCACTTCCCAAAAACGGAGGTGGAAGGACTTGGGGTGAAGCCTTGATACAGGATTACGGTGTAGGACCTAACGTGTTGAACGACATGGAATGGGTAAGTTTTGAAACTGTTGACAAATGGGAAATTTACAATGGTGACAAACCCCAGTATACCATCTACATCAAAACAAATGTAGGTGATCAGAATCTTAAAGCCTATCTTGGTTTTTTTGTCAATCATACCGATGATGGCATAAGCACCAGTGCCGACCATAAGAAAATAAAATTCAGCGATGAATATTTTGAAGTTTATGGAGGTGTAGGTCAAATAATCGATTTTGCCAATGAACATTTCAATAAAGCACAACCCCTGGCATCCCTACAGGATGATTTTGTAACATTCAGCTTTAATGGGGGAGTTTATGCCAATAATTTAACTTCGGAAGATGAAGTTTATTTTGAAGCTCAGGCCTATGATGCTAATGATGTATTAATTGCTGATATTTCTGAAAAAACATCTAAAACATTGATGGTAAGGGAATCACAGTATAATGAGGTCAGAAATTTAACTTTTTGGCCTGCACAGTTTTTTAATGTGGCAGAAGGTGTAACAATCAGTTATATCAAATATGTATTTACCAATCGTGATGGCTCAATCCTCATCACTCAATCAGATGACGATGCGGTTGTGAACGAGGTTCCCAATGATGGCTTGAACAGACCATTTGTGTTTGAATTCTTGTGTTATTAACAAAAAGGTTAGGATTAAATATGAAGTCTATGTATAAAAATCGATTGAAAAGTAATTATCAACATTTCAAAGTATTGGTAATAGCTTTGATGGTTTGTAGTTTCAATTCGGCAACAATATTGGCTCAGGAAGTCGCATCTGAACCTGTTCTTATCAAAAACACCGTACAGGATTTATACGGGAATCCTATCCCCGGAGTTGAAGTAGGTATAAAAAATCTTGACAAACAAAGCATAACATTGGCTGATGGTAGTTTTGAACTTCCTTTTGAGCAAGGTGATATACTTACTTTTACGCATAAAAATTATCAGTACAGTGAATCTGTAATATCTAAAAAGGACAAGGAAAAGGGGCTGGTAAAACGTCTGCAAGGACGTTATAACAAAGAAAATAAGCCAATAACCGGTCCTTATGGTGAAACTTATGATCAGGATAGTTATCTGGGTTCTGCTGCTACCGTTTACACAGAGCAATTGTCCTCCTCCGGTATTCATTCAACAATTATCCCCGGCTTAACAGGACGTGTTCCCGGACTGAACATTATTCAACAAAGGGGAGCCCGCACACACCATACTGCAGCTAACTATAATACCAGTCTTATGGGCTTTGTCCCAATTTTCGGAACAGGAGCATTGAGCGATAATTCTGAATTTGCTGTATCCTCCAGAGGAATATCTCCTATAGTGATAGTTGATGGTATCCAGAGAGAATTTTATTCAATAGATCCTGATGCCATTGAATCAGTATCATTGCAGAAAGATGCTTTATCATCTATGTTTTTGGGTATGGAAAGTTCAAGAGGTGCTTTAATTATTACCACGAAAAAACCTTCCTCGGGGGCCATCAGCGTTTCCTTAACAGGAAAGTATGGCATCAACAGCCCGATAAAAATGCCCCGACCCCTGGATTCTTATCAATATGCTTATTTATTGAATGAAGCTTTGGATAATGACGGAAAAAAATCATATTACAGTTATGACGACTTTGCAAAATTCAGGGAGCAGTCGTCACCTTATACGCATCCAAATGTAAATTGGTTCAATGAAATATTCAAATCCCACGCAAGTTCTCAATATTACAATCTGAATGTTTCAGGAGGAGGAAAAGTAGCTCAATACTACATTAGTTTGGGATATATGGGAGAAGAAGGTCTGTTTAATACTTCTGCCGCCAATTCATACAATACGAACCTCAATTACGAGCGTTACCTGATAACCTCCAAGGTAAATGTAAATGTCACTGATGACTTTACCGCAAATATTTTATTGATAGGTCGTGTAGAAGATGGCAACCAGCCCGGTGGAAACGGTAGTGGTTACAGTGAGTTGTTAAGCTCTGTTTATACCACACCCAATGCCGCTTATCCGGTTAAGAATCCTGATGGATCCTGGGGTGGAAATATTTCCTACACCAATAACCTGCTTTCGCAGACATGGAATTCGGGTTATCTAAAGGATAATGCCCGGGATGTTTTGGGGACAGTTAATTTAAAATATGACTTGGGTAAATTGGTAAAAGGCTTGTCTGTTCATGCAGTAACAAGCATCACAACCCAAACAAGATCTCTCATTAGAAGGACCAAAAGAAGTCAGGTGTTCCAATTTAAATATGATGAAGATGGAAATCCGGTGTATACAATGTTTGGAACACCCTCTCCTCAAATAAACAGTTTTAGTGCTATCAGCAATTACCAGGATATGTTCGGCCGTTTGAGCATCAACTATAGCAATAGATTTAATAAACATGGTATAACTGCTGCTGTGTCCGGTGAAACCAGGACTCGTTTGGTTGACTTTGATTTGCCGGAAATTCCGTCCAATATCATCGGCAATCTTTCCTACGATTATAATAAAAAATACTTCTTACAGGCATCTGTTTCTGAGAGCTACTATAACAGATACAGGCCTGGAAAACGCTGGGGTACTTTCTATGCAGTAGGAGGTGGCTGGGATATCAGTAAGGAAGTATTCATGGAGTCGGCGAATGATGTAATTGACCAATTAAAATTGCGTGTAGTTTATGGTTTAACAGGTAATGGAATAAGTAATTCAGGATATTATATTTGGAGACAAACCTATTCTTCTTATGGAGCTGCATGGTATTCATTAGGAACCAGCGAGTCACCCGGCTATTTCACAAAAGAAAATTTTCCTTTGGCCAATCCCGATATTACATGGGAAAAAGCAAGAAAATTCAATGCGGGATTTGATGCTGCGTTTTTGAATAATCAAATACAATTCTCTGCTGATTACTACTATGATTATTATTTCGATTTGTTACAAAATCGTGGTAAGAGCATAGCGTTGATAGGTGCAAGCTATCCTACCGAAAATATTGGAGAACTTGCGAGAACAGGCTTGGAATTAAGCATGACTTACCAAAATAATATAGGAAAATTCAATTATTATCTGACAGGAAACTGGAATGTATCCCAAAGCGAAATTTTGTTTATGGACGAACAAGCACAGCCACATGATTACTTGTATCGAACAGGTAAACCGGTAGGTGCATTTTTCGGCCTTACAGCTAACGGATTTTTAACTGCTGAGGATATTGCCAACGGATATCCTGTTATGCAAGGTTTTTCCAATATTCAGCCCGGAGATGTAAAGTATATTGATAAAAACAACGATGGTGTAATCAATGAATTCGATGCATCAGTAATCGGTGGTGATAAGCCATTGTCATTTTTTGGTGCAGAACTGGGATTTGAGTATAAAGGCTTTGAATTTTCGACATTGCTGCAGGGGGTTTATAACCGGGATATTTATATATCCAACAGAAACTTCACACAGGGTTTTATGCAGCAAAATCAGCATTACGGACAGATTTACGAGCATTTGCTTAACAGGTGGACACCGGAAAATTCCGAACATGCTACCTATCCAAGACTTTCTGTAGGAGGCAATAATTACAATGACGGGAATAATTGGGGAACTTCACTTTGGCTGAAATCAGGTAATTTTTTGCGCCTGAAAAACCTCAATATTGCTTATACAATTCCCGAAACTATAGCCAGACAATACATAGGTAATCTTAGGATAAAACTTTTTGCCAATGCTCAGAACTTTTTGACGGTATCGGCTTATAAACTGATTGATCCCGAAGTTTTGTTTACAAATTATCCTTTACAAAAAAGCATAAACTTCGGTGTTAATGTTAAATTCTAAATTATTAGAAGCAATGAAACGAACATGAACTAATTTAATCAATTATTTCGCCTATGCGAATGATTAAATTAGTTCATCGAGAGTTCCATGCGACAACTAAAAAATAATATTTAAACGTATGAAAAAGCATAAATATATTTTATTACTGGCAACCATCAGTGTTTTAATGTTCAGTGCTTGTACTGACGACTATGAAAAATTCCCCGTGGATCAGTTTACCAACGATTATTTCTTTTCAAAAACTGATTCAATGGGAGTTCAGGTCAGGCAGTTTTTAAATTCGATTTATGATTTTCTTCCCAGTGGGCACAATGAGCATGGAGGGGATTATTTAGATACAGCTACCGACGATGCGTTATCTATCAAACAAGATGACCCGGACGTTTATAAGTTGCTGGTTGGTCGTTATAGTGCAAATACCCGCATCCGCCCTGCAATGGAATGGGATCGTTACTATGAAGGTATTCGTCAGGTAAATGTTTTAATAGACAGCATTGAAGTGGTACCTATCATTTTAACCTTCAAAAATATTGATGGTGAAGAGAAAGCACTCAATTATACCATCAAAGCGGAAGCTCGTTTTCTAAGAACACTCTTCTATTTTGAACTTGTAAAACGATATGGTGGTGTTCCTTTGATTCAGGACAGAATTTTTAAACTGAATGACGATTTGGAACTGCCCAGAAACTCTTTTGAAGAGTGCATTGATTATATGGTTTCTGAGCTGGATGATATTAAAATGGATTTGCGTAGCGTTTCCATGGAAGACAATAGTGAGTATGCACATGCAGCTACTTATGAAGCTGCTATGGCACTGAAATCCCGAATTTTACTTTATGCTGCCAGCCCATTATTTAACGGACAAACGATCAGTACAACCAAAGATGAACAAAAAGAACTGGTAGGCTATACAGACTATGATGCTGAAAGATGGAAAAAAGCAGCTGATGCTGCTAGAGAATTTATAGAAACTCAAGGGCATAATGGAAATAAAACCAATGCCTTGACCAAGAATTTTATAGTCATTTTCCTTAATTATTACAATAAGACGACTAATCCTGAACTTATTTTTTTCAGGCAAGGCGGAAAAAGTAAAAATGTAGAAACCAGAAACGGACCTTTGGGCTTTAGCGGCAATGCACTGGGCAATGGACGCACTAATCCGACTCAAAACCTTGTTGATGCATATTTGATGAAAGATGGTAAATTGCGCGGAGAAAGCACGACTTATCCGTATAATCCACAAAAACCCTATGATAACAGGGATCCGCGATTGGATTTAACCATATTGCATAATGGGTCGAACTGGTTGGGACGTGTGCTTGAAACAAATCAAGGCGGGGCTAATAATCCCACAGGATCTGCTGAATATACCCGTACCAGCTATTATATGAGAAAATTCATGGGAAATTTTGTTGCAGTGCCTGAATATGCTAATAATCAGCATCTATGGGTAATTTTCAGATACGCTGAAATTCTGTTGAACTTTGCGGAAGCTGAGAATGAATATTTATCTGCACCTTCAAAGGATGTGTACGATGCAATCATTGCCATTCGTCAAAGGGCCGGTATAGAAAGAGGAACGGATAGGCTATATGGTCTGGAGCCTAATATGACCAAAGAGAAAATGCGTGAGGTTATTCGCAACGAACGTCGCATTGAAATGGCTTTTGAAGAACAAAGATTTTGGGACATCAGGCGCTGGAGAGCTGCCGAAGACATATTTAACACACCGCTCAAGGGTATGAGCATTGTTAAATCCCTGAGCTCAGTTACTTACACTGAGATTGACTTAATGAATGTAAACTTCAACGAAAGGCAGTATTTATTCCCTATACCCTATTCTGAAGTAATTAAAAACAGCAACATGATACAAAACCCTAATTGGTAAATTTATGAAATGAACATGAATTAATTTAATCATTCGCATAGGCGAAATAATTGATTAAATTAGTTCATCGAGAGTTCCATACGACAACTAAAAAATAAAATTTAAACGTATGAAAAAATTAATTGTAATATCATTACTGTTCAATGCGGTAACATTTATTTTTGGTCAGACTTTTACGCAAAGTGGTGTGGTAAGGTCAATTGACGGTGAAGAGTTAATAGGGGTCAGTATTATCATTAAGGGTACAACAAGGGGTACTGTCACAAATGTTGACGGAGAATATTCCATATCAGTTAATCCCGGTGATAAATTGCAGTTTTCCTATGTTGGATTTGTTATGAGGGAAATAAATGTTCAAGCAGATAAAACGAACGTTGATGTTGAAATGGCACCTGACCAAACAACTAATCTGGAAGAAGTTGTTATCGTTGGTTATGGACAAGCTAAAAGATTGACCATGACCGGTTCTGTCAGTTCGGTTACAGTTAGGGAAATTCAAGCTGTTCCTACCAGTAATATTCAGAATGCACTGACCGGTAAACTACCCGGATTTTTCTCACAACAACGATCGGGTCAACCTGGTAGAGATGCTTCAGACTTTTTTATTCGTGGTATTAGTTCATTAAATGATGATGGAAATAAACCGCTTATCATTGTAGATGACGTTCAGTATTCATACGACCAGCTGCAACAAATAAATGTTAATGAGATTGAAAGTATATCTATTTTGAAAGATGCCTCTACTACAGCTATCTATGGTATCAAGGGGGCAAATGGGGTGTTGGTGGTTAAAACCCGCAGAGGTGAAATCGGAGCTCCTTCCATTAATTTAAGGGTGGAGTCCGGATTGCAAACTCCCGTACGCAAACCGGTGTTTTTGAATTCTTATCAGACAGCTTTACTTGTTAATGAAGCTTATGAAAATGATGGATTTATCTCTGAAATTCCTTTTTCTACAGATGATTTAGATGCTTTTAGGGATGGAACAGATCCATACGGACATCCGGATGTAAACTGGTATAAAGAAGTTTTCAATCCGGTTGCATCGCAAGGTAACGTTAACCTGGACGTATCGGGTGGTTTTAAAAACCTGCGTTATTTTATTACCGGAGGTTATTTTTCTCAGAACGGATTGATCAGGAATTTTTCGGATCCGCTGGATGCTGTGAATACTAATTATTTTTACAGAAGGTTTAATTACCGTACCAATCTCGACTTTGATGTTAGTAAAAATCTGAATATGCGTTTAGACTTTTCTACGCGCTTTATGAACATAAACGAGCCTGGAAGTATGAACGCAACGGGTGAAATTTATAATTTCGAAAGGATGACACCCTATTCCGCTCCGGTACTGAATCCTGATGGTTCGTACGCTTATCTGGACACCAAAGATTTTCGTCCTACCTTGAATGCAAGATTGGCGAATGAAGGATATAAACGCTCTCGTCGGAATGATATCAATATCTTATATGGAGCAGGCTACAAAATGGATTTTATAACCAAAGGTTTGTCAGCAAATTTAAGATTGGCATATTCTACCATAGATGAGAACTATAAGAGGGTCTCCAGAGGTAGTAGCGGATATCCTACTTATAAATTCCATCCTGACGCAACCGACCCGCTGAATATTGAAGCAGGATATTATATCATCAACCCTAATCAGGTTTATGCGTATTCGACCTATGGTATTACTTCAGGGGTAGATCAGGCATTGAGTGATTTAAACATCCAGGCTTCATTTAACTATGCCAGGGTGTTTAATATTGATCATGATGTCAATGCCATGTTATTGTACAACCGTCAAAGTCGTACACATGAAAGCTCTGCTTCCGTACCCAATAATTTTGAAGGTTATACAATGAAAACCGGATATAAGTACAAAAATAAATATCTGATTGATGTGAACCTGGCTTACAATGGAACAGACCGTTTTGGAAGGGATAACAGATTTGGATTTTTCCCGGCTGTTGGGTTAGGATACACCATTTCTGAAGAAGATTTCTTTTCAAGAGAATATATGCAAATGTTGAAAGTGAGGGGTTCTTACGGCTTGGTTGGATCAGATGCAGCACCTGGTGACAGATATTTGTACCGTCAGGTATATGAAATGGGAGGAGGTTATTATTTTGGTGAAAACCCACAAAGATATGATTCTTACAGAGAAGGTCCCATAGGTAACGATAATGTAACCTGGGAAAAGGCGAAAAAATTGGATATTGGTCTTGATGTGGTAGCATTAAATCGCTTGTCGTTTACCATTGACTTCTTCCATGACATTCGTTATGACCAGTTAGTTACCAGATACGATATACCTCTTATCCTGGGAGTAGGTGTTTCTCCTGTGAATGTTGCAAGAACACAAAACCGGGGGTTTGATGGTTCGCTTGGTTATCAGGAAAGAATAGGGCAGGTAAACTTCCATACAAACCTGGTATTTTCTTACGCCAAGAATAAAGTGTTGTATAAGGCAGAAGCACAGCAAAGATATCCCTGGTTGGCGGAAACCGGAAAATCTATCAATCAGCCTTTCGGTTATAAATTCATAGGTTTTTATACACCGGATGACATTGCCTTGATTCAGGCTGAAGATCCAGACGCCCCGGCTGTTCCGAACACAGATACTCCCGTACAGGCCGGAGATTTGAAGTATCAGGATTTGAACGGTGATGGCGTTATTGATGATTTTGATAAAACAGCCATTGGTAAACCCAACTTGCCTACTACTACTTTGGGCTGGACTATCGGTTCCAATTGGAAGGGTCTTTCATTAAGCCTGCTGTTTCAGGGTTCATTTGATTACAGTTTCAGTATCATCGGAACAGGTATTGAATCGTTCAAGAGTCAATTCCAGCCTGTACATCAAAAGCGCTGGACGCTTGAAAGATTTAACAATGGGGAGGTAATTGATTTTCCACGCCTGACAACCATCCCTTCAACAGTTAACAGTGCTGAAGGTTATATGTCGGATTTCTGGTTGATTGATGCCTGGTATATACGTTTAAAAACAGTGGATATTTCGTATCAGTTGCCTAAGCGTACCCTTCCTGCATATATCAGTTCTCTCAAGTTTTATGTAAATGCTTATAACTTGTTCACGGTCACTAATTATGATAAATATCAACAGGACCCTGAAATCAGAACAAATTCCGCAGGAGATGCTTATATGAATCAAAGAGTATTTAATTTTGGGATACAATTGTCATTTTGACGTATGAATATTTTTAGAATATAGCAAATTCAGTTACTTTTAAATTTTTAATGTTATTGGAGAGGACTCAATTTAAAAAATAAAAACGACTTGTTTTTAGATAGAAAAAAATGAAAGTGTAAGATCACACAATAAATAATCAATGTTTAATTTTAAAAATTTACTTTTATGAAACAAAAAATTCTCTTTTTAAGTTTGGGCTTGTTAATGACAGCCTACGTGTCAGCGGGTGGAACCTGGGTGGTTGGTACTAACCAAGTATCTAATTTTTTGGCAACACTCGAGCAAGGAGCAACTGATACTGTTCCTGCAATTCCAGAAGATACCGGATTGGATAAATGGGATAGTATACCGGGTATTGTACTAACTGAATATGATATTCAGACTGAATATCTGGATCATTCAGATGAAAATAACCATTGGCGTGGTTTTGAGTCAATTGATTTTTCAAATAGAGGTTACAAACAAAAAGAAGGCACTTTGATTTCTTTTATCCAGCCAAGTTTGGTTGAAGCGGATTATGCTTATGTTCCTGATGGATATGATAATTTTGCTGATTACTTTGATAGACACGATTTATCCTGGTTAGAAGAATTGAATTTTTCAGGTAATGATTTTCATTCAGTTGAAATTGATGGTGGACCATATGAGGTGATGCCTCTGAAAAAAATTAATTTATCAAATAATCCTAATTTGACAGATCTTGTAGTTGTTAATCTTGCTTTGCTTGAAGTATTAGATATTTCCGGAACCGGATTGAGTGAAGACGATATTGAACTAATCACCCTGGACGTTCATGAGTCTTCGCCTGATGCAGTTATTATCACTGAATCAAGTGCTGTAGAACGAGTTGAAGCTAACAAGTACAAAGTTTACATGCAAGGTGACAATCTTGTAGTTCGCAACATGCCCGAAAATGCTGTGGTGAGTGTATTTGATCTGTTTGGCCGCAACATAATCGAGTCAACTGAAAGCACCATCAGTATGAAAGCTTTCAGTCAGGGTATATATGTTGTGAAAATCAATGATTCAGTCGCAAAAGTGAAAAAATAAACAATCGAGTTTATTAGGTGTTTAACTTAGTGAAAGAGCCTGATACAATCAAAGTGTCAGGCTCTTTTTAATTTTTTTCAAGTTTAAGAGGCTTATACATTAGTGGATTTTATCCGGAAGATAGTCATATAAAGAGATTCTCAACACTGTAGCATTCTAACTAAAAATTTTATATATTTCACTTATGAAGAAAAGATATCTATTTTTAATGATGGTGTTGACAGCCGGTATATCGCTGTCTTTTGCAAAACAAACTACTAATTATTTAAGGAACGGTAGTTTTGAATGGGGATTAAACCTTGACTGGGAGTATTCGGTTGGCAGAAGGTCAGATGCTCAATTCTCTCTACACGAAGGAAATAAAATTTTTGATGATGGCAAGGTCGGCTTAAAAGTGCAGGTAAATTCTCTTCAGAATCAGAAGGCTGTATATGCCAGAACACATGCAAAGCTCGGAAGTGATTCGCTGTATTTACTGCAATTTTGGGCACATGGACCTGAAGAGGCCAAAATAATTGTGGAAATAGACGGGGCTGAACAAAAATCGGTACTCTTTGAAACACGCGTTGGTAATGAAGAGTCCAAAGGCCAGATGGTAGCTTTTCATTATCCTTTTAAATTGGAAGCATCCAATACTTCACGGGAAGTAACCATTACTTTCTTTTTCTGCAGCGATAAAACAAGGGATAAATCTAATGACCCTAACGATTGTTACATCAACACTTATGATGGTGCAACATACTATTTAGACGGGCTGGTACTGGTTGATCAGTCAAACGACATGCACTTTGATGTTTACAACACCTACTTATGGAATTATAATCAAGTGCCTAATCAAGATAATGAAGCCTGGACTGCAGGTGACAATGATGTTTCTTATGATTTGCCCGATGGAAGACGCATGTGGTTCTTCAATGACTCTTTTTATGGAAACAACAAACCGGAATCCAATGTTTTTCCAGGCGGAAAATTTGTCAGAAATGCTGTAGTTGTTCAAAATACAGATGGCTCATTGTATAGTTTGCCCGTAACAAATCAGGGCGGACAAAATACTTATTTTAGAATACCAGATGAGGATGTTATTTATAATACACCCGGTGATCCGGGTAGTGGTGTTAAAAACTGCTTTTGGGTAGGTGATGCGCTGATGGAAAACGACACGGTAAAAATATATCTGATTGAAGTTTATGGTGAAGATCGTTCTTACCTTGGAAAGTTTACGTATCCTGAATTAGAATTTGTGGGAATAGAAGAACAAGAACCCTTTTGCCGTAGGTATGAGAAATTCTTTGTGGATGAGGAAGAAGGGATGGTTTATTTGTATCAAAACGGAGGATCTGGTTTCCGCCGTACCATGATGGCTGCAAAGTGCGAATTGGGTGATATGAACGGGAAAAAGGGAACCTGGAGATTTTGGGACGGAACAGACTGGAATACGCAGGATAAAAAATATGAAGTGTCTGAAAGGGGTGCAGATGACATCATCAAATTAGGACCCGGAAACTATGTGCAATTAGCAATGCCGGCCATGAGTCCGGAAGTTTATGTACTGTTTGCTCCGGCACCGGAAGGACCCTGGGGACATGAAAAATTAGTCAATATTGGTGACAGAAGTGCCAATTTCTGGTATTATATGCCTAATTTCCATGGTCGTTTGGCTAATGGCAAATATTCCATTTCCATGTCGGCCAATTATCATGGTTGTTTGTTTTTCTGTAAAGATTGTGAGAATAAACTTTATACTGATAAATACTGGTATCGTCAGCGATATATTCATGTTGATTTGCTGGGATTGTCGCCCTATACTACAAACCTTGAGGATTGTGCAGGTGTAGCCAATGGAACTGCATATTTTGATGAGTGTGGGGAATGTGTTGGAGGTACAACCGGCAAAGAGGCCTGTGTTACCGGAACAATCAGACTGTATGGAGATACTGGCTATACAGGCAAGGCAATCGGATTGACAGCCGGAACGTACGCGGCAGCCGATTTAAACAGCTTAGGTTTTAATGCAGAGACTCTATCTTCTTTTGCATTGGATGAAGGCTATGTGGCTGAACTTTATGCAGGAGATAATTTCTCGGGTGAAATGAAAGCATTTGAAGCCAGTGTAGAAGATTTAAGTAATGAAGCATTTAACGATAAAATGACTTCTTTGATTATCAGACGTGTTGGTTCTGAAAATTTAGATGGTATTTATGCAGTTAAAAATCAGCAAAGTGAATTATTTTTAAGTGTAGCTGGTGCCAGCAATTTAAATAATGCACTACTGGTGCAGAAAGATTTTTTTGGTGATGATTCTCAGAAATTTGAATTCACCCATTTAGGAAATGGAGAGTATAGCATTAACAATGTTGGCTCCGGAAAACCATTAAGCATAGTAGGACAAAGCAAAGAAGCAGGTGCTTATGTTGAACAATGGGATGGGAAAGAAAAAGAAATCACTGCATCAGATGGTGAAATTTCAGCACAATATGATGATTCACCAGGCAATGGGGTAGAAAAACTTTTAGATAAAAATGTCAATACAAGATATCTGACATTCCACAATCAGGCCTGGGTACAGTTTAAAGCTGACGAAGCTTGTGTTCTAAAAAGGTACACCCTGACATCAGGCAGTGATGTAGCAACACGTGATCCCAAAAATTGGACATTGTCGGGTTCAAATGACGGGGAAAACTGGGAAATACTGGATGAAATCACAAACTTCAGATTTAGAGCCAGGTTAGAGGAACAGTCGTTTAGCATTGATGACAACAATGACAGTTACAGTTATTATCGTATCAATATGACTTCGCTGGCCGGGACAATCTTGCAATTGGCAGAATTAAAGCTATATGCATCAACCGGATTGTCAGATGGAGAATATCTTGATGTCCAGCGATTTGTTGTGCAGCAGGTTGATGACGGCACTGTCAGAATAATCAATAAGGCAAGTGATAAGCTGATAGAAGTGCTGGATGGCTTGCATGCTCCTGATGTAAAAGTTTTTCAAAATCCTGACTTGGGACAATACGGAGGTCTTTGGAATTTATTAGATCCGGCTGATATTCCCGGTTCAACCAATCAAATAGTCGGCAGCAATAATATTGTTGTATCTCCTAATCCTTCATCTGATTATGTAAATATTAGATCTATGTCTTCTGAAATCATTAAACGTGTTGTAGCTGTGAACTTAAGCGGCAGCATTGTCATTGATCAATCCAGTGATGCACATCAGGTTGAATTATCATTTGCAGGACAAAACAGGGGTGTGTATTTGCTAAAAATATACACAAGCGAAAATTCTTACATACAGAAATTAATTGTCCGTTAATGTCAACAAATATAAATCTTTAAAAATCGAATCATGTTTAAAAAGATATTGTCGCTGGTTTGTGCTGCTTTAATTTCAGTATCTATCCATGCGCAAACAATCTATTCTTTAAATTCATCCAATATAAATTGGAAAATTTGCCGGGTAGATCAAGCGGTTAATTCAATTGCTAATTTGTCGAAAACAGATTTTAATGTTGATAACTGGATTGATGCTACTGTACCCGGAACTTTCTTTGTTGATCATGTCAATGCCGGATTGGAAAGTAACCCTGATTTTGGTGATAATATATACCGGATTGATGAAGCCAAATACAACAAACCCTTTTGGTATAGAGCAGAATTTGAAGTTCCTGAAGGATTTACAAATGAAAAATTATTTCTTCATTTCAAAGGGGTCAACAAGGAAGGGATTTTCTACTTGAACGGGAGAAACCTGGGAGTTGTAAAAGGATTCATGTTGCGCAGTAAATTTGATATAACAGATAAAGTACAAGCCGGAAAGAATGTTCTTTTGGTTAAAGTTGATTTGCCGGATGTTAGAAAAACCCGTGAATCTGCGGGCATATTTGACATATGGTCAAACTTTGCCATGCCAACTTTCATGAGTAGTGCAAGTTGGGACTGGATGCCATATGTCCCGGGATTAAACTGTGGGATCATCAATGATGTATATTTGGAAACTACCGGCTTTGTAGCTTTGGAAGACAGTTGGGTTCGTACAGCTTTGCCCCGTAAGAATAAGGCTGATTTAAGCATACAAACAACACTGAAAAACAATGGTTCTGCTCAGGTAACAGGCGTATTGAAAGCTACGATCATGCCGGGGAATATTCAGATATCGAAAAATATTACACTGGATGCCAATTCTTCAACCGATATTATATTAGACAAGAATGAGTTCAGTCAATTAAGTATTGATAATCCCTCGCTGTGGTGGCCCAATGGTTACGGAGACCAAAACTTGTATGTTTGTACACTTGAGTTTGATGTGGCCGATTCCAAACTGTCGGATCAGAAGCAGGTAAATTTTGGCATCAAAAAATACGATTATCGTAAGGAAAATGGTGCATTTACACTTTATATAAATGATGCTAAGGTGCTGATGCGCGGTGGCAACTGGGGCATGACTGAATATCTGCAAAGAAGCCGTGGAGAAGAATATGATACCCGTATTAAGTTGCATGCCGATATGAATTTCAATATGATTCGTTGCTGGACAGGTTGTGTGACGGATGATGAATTCTATGATTATTGCGATAAGTACGGCATCATGGTATGGGATGACTTCTGGTTTCATGGAGGATTGTTTACACCCGACGAAAAAGTGTTCATGGATAATGCCGTTGATAAAATTAAAAGATTGAGAAATCATCCTTCCATTGCAGTATGGTGTGGTGCCAATGAGGGTGTGCCCGGTGCAGATTTCGACAGCTTGTTGCGGGCTGCTGTAGTCGAATATGACGGCAACGACAGACATTATCAGTCATCTTCCAACGCAGGAGGCGGACTTTCAGGTAGTGGCTGGTGGACCAATATGCATCCCAGAACATATTTCAGCGGACCCGGCTCAGGCGGTGGCGATTGGAATGGGGCAGGTACATGGGCACTTCGTACAGAAATAGGAACTGCAACTTTTACGACTTTTGAAAGTTTTCAGGAATTCATGCCCGTAAAAGATTGGTGGCCACCTAAAAATGAAATGTGGAACAAGCATTATTTCGGCAATCAGGCACAAACAGCAGGGACAGATAACTATTTCAATACAGTTGAAAATAACTATGGTACTTCTAAAGAAATCGATGAGTTTTGTGAAAAATCTCAATATTTGAATTTAGAAACCATGAAGGCCATTTTTGAAGGTTGGAATCACAATATGTGGAATAATGCAACCGGCGTTTTGATATGGATGAGCCAATCTGCCTACCCGTCATTTGTATGGCAAACTTACGATTATTATTATGATGCGACCGGTGCATACTGGGGTGCTAAAAAGGCTTGTGAGCCTTTGCATATTCAATGGAGCTATGCCGACAATTCGGTAAAAGTAATCAATACAACCCTGAATAATTACACCAACTTAAAAGCCAAGGCAACTGTATATAATTTACAAGGCCGGGTGTATGAACCATTGTCGCGTGAATTGTTGATTAATTCCAATTCCAATACGGCTACCGAATGCTTTGTGTTATTAGAAAGCTATTCCGGTAGTAACCTGGCAATAAACAAACCGGTCTTTGCCTCTGCAAACACCAACGATGGTGAAGGTTTTCCGGAAAGAGCAGTTGATGGCGATATGTCTTCACGCTGGGGTAGCGGTTATCAAAATGATGCATGGTTTTATGTTGATCTTGAAGATGAGTATGAAATCAATAAAGTAAAAATCAGCTGGGAAACAGCTTATGGCAGGAAGTTTTTAATTCAGGTATCTAACAATGCGCAGGATTGGACAACTGTTTATACCCAAAACGACGGCAAGGGAAAAGAAGAGCTAATCACATTTAATCCTGTAACAGCGCGTTATGTGAAGTTTCAAGGAGTTGAACGTGCTACCATGTGGGGGTATTCATTTTATGAATTTGAAGTTTTCGAAACAGGAGATAATGGTGAAAATGAGACGGGTAATGTACAATTAACGGATTTAAATTTTATTCGCCTGGAACTTTTTGACAATGAAGATAAACTTGTGTCGGATAATTTCTATTGGAGAAATATGAACAGTCATAATTACCAGTCACTCAACTCTCTTCCTTTGGCTGACGTTTCACTCACGCAGACTACAACACATAAAGATGGTAAGTACCATATCAATTGTGTGGTAACCAATCATTCATCTACGGTAGCTTTCGGGAACAGGTTAAAAGTAACCAATAAAAATACCGGTAAACGTGTATTACCCATTTATATGAATGACAACTATTTTACATTGTTGCCCAATGAAAGTAAAAATATTCAAATTGAGTTTGATGAATCTTTAGTAGAAAATAATAACTTTGTAGCTGAACTTAAACAGTATGGTGATTACAATTCTACGCCGGTCAATGGTGTGGATACTGAAAATTATGTGACAGAAAAAATATTATTATCTCCGAATCCGGTTTCTGATAAACTGATAATTTATAATTCTTTTTCTGATATTCAGGATATTAAGATCTTTGATTTACAAGGGAAACAAGTGTATTCAGGAGAGTCAACTAATCAAATTGACGTTTCGAATCTCGTAAAAGGAATGTACATCTTGCAGGTTATGATGAATGATCACACATACACTCAAAAGTTTCAGAAAGTTGAATAATATTATTCATTCTATATGAAGATTTTAAAAGTCATTCTTTTTATTTTATGCTTTTATTTTTCATCTATGCAAGTTTTCACTCAGAGCTATGTTCTGAGTGAAAACGCTTATATATCGTTACTTACAGCAGAACCTTTGCCGGGGAATGATATTATCAGCATGTTTGGACATTCTGCATTACGTGTGAAGGATGCTGATTTAGACATTGATTATGTTTTTAATTATGGACTTTTTGATATTTCGATTTCACAGCCTGTAGCATTGATCAAATTGTATCTTGGTAAATTAGAATATGAAATGTGGGTGTCCGATTTCGGAGATTATTATACTACGATAGTTTCTGAAGACAGGGATTTAATTGAATATGTTTTCAATTTTTCCAAAGAAGAAAAAGAACAAGTTTTACTTCAATTAATGGACAAAGCACGAAAAGAGAACAGGAACTATTGTTTTGATTTCTTCGATGAAAATTGTACAACTTTTCTACGTGATTTAATGTTAAGAGACTTAAATTTTAACATTGAAATGCCAGATAGTACAACTCATCATTCTTATCGGGATATTGCCAAAGCTTATACAATTGATCATCCCTGGGTTCAATTTCTAATAGACTTGTTAGCGGGTAGTCATTTATCTGACAAAGCAGATCCGGTAAGAGGGCTCTTTATTCCTCATGAATTAGAAAAAGCATGGAAACAATCATACATAATTGATAGTGATGGTGTAAAAAGACCTTTGTTACGCGAAGGTTGTTTTTTATATACTGCAAACTTAAAACGACAATCACCTCCTTTGCCTGTTACTCCATTAGTTGTTGGCTTAATAGTTTTGTTGGTTAGCATTTCCCTGACAGTAATTGAGCTTGTTAAGAAAAAACACTTCAAGTACATAGATGTTGTTATGCTAACAATAACAGGTATTGTCGGGGTTGTTCTTTTTATCTACACTTTTATTTTCAATAATTGGTATGCAATTGATGATTTTAAACTATTGTGGTTGAATCCCATTCATTTAATTGCTGCTTTATTGTTGTTGATTGCACCCCGGAGTCGCCTACTTAAATTCTACCACATACTCAATATAGTTTTGTTGAGCATTTACTTGTCCGGTGTTTTTTACATTCATCAGGACTACAACATTGCTTTCTTTCCCCTGGTCGTAAGCTTATTGATAAGATCTGTTTCCTGTCTCATTGTTGATTGCTTGCGGTGTAAGGGTTTGTCTCAAAACAAATGTTTACCTAAAAAACAGCAAGGTTTCGAAGTACGTGACTGAGCCCGAATATCGAAAATAATGCAACAGTTAGGCATTTATGGGACACCGCCGGTCTAAATTTTTTATTCTCAGATAGTGGTATCTTCTTGCTTGGTCGTCTTATTAATTAGACATTTGAAATCATTTGGTTTCAATTTTTTGAAATTATTGTATTCAATGAATGGGACTGTCTCAAAACAAATATTAAAAGAGACACCGTCCGGAGGTTTTACACAACAACTTGAAAATAAAATTTAAACGTATGAAATTGTTGAAGTTTTCATTTATCGCTCTATTGTCTTTTTTATCAGTATGTATTGCTTCTGCTCAAATGCAAAAAATCTCACTGAATAGTACTGAGATTGTTTGGCATGTGGCACCCTTGTCCGATTTTAGTTTGAACGAAGTGTTGTCTCCTGAGTTGGATGTGGCTGATTGGGTGCCTGCTGTGGTACCGGGAACTGTATTTGGCTCCTATGTGGAAGCAGGTTTGGAAAAAGATCCGAATTTCGGAGATAATATTCATCAGGTTGATAAAACAAAATATGACAGAGATTTTTGGTACAGAGCATCCTTTGATACACCGGATTTGAATGAAGATGAATTGCTGTGGTTGAATTTTGAAGGAATCAACAGAAAGGGTGAAATTTATCTGAACGGTCATCGTCTCGGTTTATTAGATGGATTTATGCATCGTGGTAATTTCAATATTACTCCTTATGTTAATCAATCCGGTAAAAATACTTTGGTAGTATTGGCTTACTGGCCCGGTGTTCCCATCCCCAATTATGCCAGTCCAACTTATATATCCAGTGCCGGTTGGGATTGGATGCCCTATGTGCCCGGTTTGCTTAGCGGTATTACAGACGATGTGTTTCTGACCATAACCGGTTCCGTTTCTATTGTTGACCCCTGGATACGTACTAACAGTATTACTGATAAAGAAGCAAGTTTAAAAGTTCAATATGAATTGAAAAACAATACGGAAAAAGACCGGCGGGCAGTTGTCAGCGGAGTAATTAATCCGGGAGGAATTCGGTTTTCACAAACAATCAGAATACCGGGAAACAAACAACGTGAATTTCAGATTGGCGAATCGAACAGGGACCGGATACTTATACCTGATCCGCTCTTATGGTGGCCCAACGGATATGGAGATCCGAATCTTTATACCTGCGACCTTACTTGCGAAATTGACGGCAAACTGACAGACAAACGAATCATCAGTTTTGGTATCAGGGAGTACAGCTATGAGATAGTGGATGAGGTATTACGGATTAAAGTCAATGGTGAACCTATTTATCTCAAGGGCGGAAACTGGGGTATGAGCGAATATATGCTGCGTTGTCGCGGAGAGGAATATGATTTAAAGATCAAGCTGCATAAAGATATGAATTACAATATGATTCGCAATTGGATTGGATCCACTACCGATGAGGAATTTTATGTGGCTTGTGATAAATACGGTATCATGGTTTGGGATGACTTCTGGTTAAATTCTCATAATAACCTGCCGGATGATGTGTTTGCTTTTAATCACAATGCAGTCGAAAAAATAAAAAGATTAAGAAACCATCCTTCCATAGCTGTGTGGTGCGGAGACAATGAAGGTTATCCGCTCCCACCACTGAATGGCTGGCTGGAAGAAAACGTCAAAACTTTTGACGGAGGAGACAGACATTATCATGCAAACTCCAATAGTGATGGTTTGTCGGGCAGCGGACCATGGACTAATTTTCACCCCATTTGGTATTTCTCCAAAAAACCTCAGGGTTTTGGAAAGAATATGCACGGTGATTGGGGGTTGCGTACTGAAATTGGTACAGCTGTTTTTGTAAACTTTGACAGTTTCAGGAAATTTATGCCTCAGGAAGATTGGTGGTCGGAAGATTGGTCGAAAAATGAAATGTGGAACAAACATTATTTTGGTCCTTTAGCCGGTAATGCCGGACCTGCCAAATACTTCTCCACCGTAGAAATGAATTATGGTAAGCCGAAAGGCATAGAAGATTTTTGTCGTAAAGCCCAATTGGTTAATTACGAGTCCAATCGGGCTATGTATGAAGGTTGGCAACATCATATCTGGAGTGATGCAAGTGGTATTTTGACTTGGATGAGTCAGTCGGCATATCCCTCATTTGTTTGGCAAACATATGACTATTATTACGATTTGACGGGTGCATACTGGGGAGTGAAAAAAGCTTGTGAACCCTTACATGTACAATGGAGTTATGCTGATAATTCAGTTAAAGTGATCAATACAACCCTTCATGACGTTCCTGACCTGCATGTAAAAGCAACGGTTTATAATTTGGAAGGTAAGGTCATGTCGAAATATGGAAATGAAACCACTCTTACGGCACAATCCAATGCAGCCTCTGATGCTTTTCAATTACAATTTACAATTGATAATTTAGTTGTGGGCTCTAAAGTCTATGCTTCTTCAACTTCAAAAGATGCCATGGGTCCCGAGGCTGTTGCCGATGGAAGTGACGGTTCGCGCTGGGCAAGCGAATATGCCGACAACCAGTGGATTTATATTGATTTAGGTGAATTGAAGGAGTTTTCCAATATCAGACTTAATTGGGAACATGCACATGCTAAATCATACAAACTCCATGTTTCAGGTGATGGTGTGAATTGGAAGGAAATTTATACCAATATGGATTCCAAAGGAGGCATTGAAGATATTAAGATCAAACCCATTAAGACACAGTTTGTGAAAGTTGAATGTATAGAACGTGCAACTCAGTGGGGTTTTTCTTTGTATGAAATTGAATTATACACAGCCAAAAGAGCAAAGTCGGATTTAACGGATGTTCATTTTATTAAGTTAGAAATGACCGACAAAGAGGGACATCTTGTTTCTGAAAATTTCTATTGGCGTTCCAATCGTGTTGGAGATTATCAGGCTTTGAATAAATTGCCCAAAGCAAAATTGGAAGTAAAATCGAGCATAACAAAACAGGACGGAAAGGCACTGATAACAGCAAATATCATCAATAAAGCCAAAACGCCGGCATTTGCCATTCATATACAGGCGAAACGGAAGTCGGACGGAGAACGTTTGCTTCCTGCCATCATGAACGATAATTATTTTACATTGTTGAAGGGTGAATCTAAAGAAATAACAATTGAATTTAATGCTGATTTGTTGCAAGATGATCAGTGTCAATTAGAAGTAGTACCCTACAACAAATAGGAAAACATCACAATCAAACAATCTGTCGCCAGTACGATGAATTGTTTGGTTGTGAACAACATTTGTTTTATAAACCTTGTCAACAACTATCATGGGGAATAAAAAATTAATTGTGAATCTGTTGTTTGTTGGCATGTTGGTATGTAGCCAGCTAATGGCTCAACAGCACAGTAATACGAACCGGCTTGCTGAAGGTGGTGATTTGTATATTATTTCAAACGCACATTTAGACACACAATGGAGCTGGACCGTCGAAACTACTATTAATGATTTCTTGCCCAAAACTTTAGATAAAAACTTTGCTCTCTTTGAGAAATATCCCAATTTCAATTTCAACTTCGAGGGGGCTATTCGCTACATGTTTATCAAGGAGTATTATCCTGAAAAATATGAAATCCTGAAAAATTATATAGCACAGGGCAGATGGATGCCTGCCGGTGGCTCTGTTGATGCCAATGATGTGATGGTTCCTTCAGCTGAATCAATCATCCGTAATTTTTTGTACGGTCAGCATTTTTTTATGCAAGAATTTGGTGTGCGGGGCGGCAGGGATATTATGCTTCCTGATTGTTTTGGTTTTCCACACTCACTGCCTACTTTGGGTAAACATTGTGGTCGAGATGTGTTTAATACAGCTAAACTGGCATGGGGCTCTTCCGATTATGGTAAATTACAGAATTATCAGAGATGGAGAGGAGTTGACGGTTCCGAAATATTGGGAATATTTAAACCAGGTCCTTACGATAATCACAATGGATATTTAAAAGATTTAGCTTATGACAGCGATCTTATCAGAGAAGCAACAAACAATAAGAATAATCTGGGTGTTCCTACTGTATTTCGCTACATAGGTCCGGTTGGTGATCAGGGTGGTGCTGTTCCGGATGCTAACGGTGAATGGATGGAGGTTAGTTTAGCAAGTGATGGACCTTTAAAAGTACATCTCACTTCACCTACAGCTTTTTATGAAAGTTTTACACCTGAACAAATTGCTGCATTTCCGGTGTGGGACAATGAGCTGCCCATGAGAACGCATGGTGTGGGTTGCTATACTTCTAAAACCATTTTAAAGTATTGGAATCGTAAAAATGAATTGTTGGCTGATGCTACTGAGAAGGCTTCCTTTGCAGCTCATTGGTTGGGTGGATTGAACTACCAGTCGGATTTGATCCGGGATAGTTGGATACGGGTTTTATGGCATCAGTTTCACGATGATTTGACTGGAACCTCAACGCCAAAAGCTTATAGTTTTACCCAAAACGATCATGTGATTGCTCAGTTGAATTTATCGAAAACCCTAACCCAAGCCCTTGGTGCTGTAAGTCAGAATTTAGACACTCAGGTTGAAGGAATCCCTTTGGTTGTTTTTAATCCATTGTCTATCACACGTGAAGATATTGTAGAGGCGAAAATTCAATGTGAGGAAGCTGTTGACGCAATAAGTGTGTACAATCAATCCGGAGTTCCGGTACCTACACAAATTTTAGACTATAAGCATGGAGAGTTGTCCTTTATTTTTTTAGCCACAGTACCTTCATTAGGTTATGAAGTTTATGACTTGAGACTTGGTGATGATGCAGCATCTGAAATAACTGCTAATTTAATTGTCACTGCAAATTCTTTGGAAAATGAAGATTATAAACTGACCATTGATGCCAAAGGCGATGTTTCTTCCATTATTGATAAGAAACAAGGAGACAAGGAACTTTTGGAATCTGCTATCAATATGCAGATGATATACAACGATCCTAAAAGTGATCATCCTTCCTGGGAAATTGCTTATGCGGCAGCACAGGTTCGTCCCATGGAGTATGTTGATGAAGTAGTAAGTGTTTCTGTTGACGAAGCAGGACCTTTACGGGTAAGTATAAAAATTCATCGCAACAGAGCAGGTTCGGAGTTTATACAATATGTGCGGTTGAGTGCCTTTGGTTCAACAGACAGGATAGATTTTGTGAACGAAGTGGATTGGAGAACAAGAAATCGTTTGCTGAAAGTAGAATTTCCATTGACAGCATCTAATCCTTTAGCAACTTTTGATACTTCAATTGGCACTATTCAAAGACCTAATGCTACCTCAAATCTTTATGAATTAAACGGTCATCAATGGGCTGATATTACTCATCAAGACGGTTCTTATGGAGTATCCATTTTAAATGATTGCAAATACGGATGGGATAAAACAAAAGACAACAAATTAAGATTAACCCTGATACACACCCCTAAAGCAACGCATGTATATCCCTATCAAGCAATTCAGGACATAGGGCTGAATCTTTTCACCTATTCATTTTACAGGCATATGGGACAGTGGAATGAAACCACTCAATGGGAAGCAGCCAAACTGAATCAGGCTATGCTGGCTTTTGAAACTCAAAAACATGATGGAGAGCTGGGCAAGTCTTTCAGTTTTGTGGGGTTAAACAATGATAAAGTTGCAGTTAAAGCTTTGAAAAAAGCTGAGCAATCAGATGAAATGATCATCCGCCTTTATGAAATAGCCGGTGAAAATCATGAAAGCGTACAAATTACTTTTGCAGAAAACATATTATCTGTCAGAGAAGTCAATGGAGTAGAAGAAGAGCTGGCAACCGGCTCTATAGATTTTACGGCCAACAAATTAACTTTCCCTATTACTAAATATCAACCAAAAACTTTTGCCGTTCGATTGGATGCATCTTCCAACTTGACACAACATCCTGTTTCCAATCCCATCAATTTAGAATACAATATTGATGTGATGAGTTCGAATGAAAAGAAAAATGACGGGCGTTTTGGTACGACTGATTTTGCATATCCTGCTGAGTTGTTGCAAGATGAGATAATAGCCGATGGTATCTGGTTTAAAATTGGAAGTCGTGTTGATGGAGAGAAAAATGCTATGCAATGCGCCGGACAACAGATCGAAATCAATAAAAAAGGTACCGGTAATAAGCTGTATATACTGGCTGCCAGTCAGAACAAAGCCGGCTCAAAAGCTGAATTTGTAATAGATGGTGAAGTCCATTGTTTACACATTGAATACTTTGCTGACTTTGTTGGGTTATTTGATTCTCCTTTTTCTGAAGGTGTGTATAAAAAAGAGAATATAGCTTTTACCGCAACACATTCACACCATGTAATTTCAAAAAAGGACATTGCATTAAGCTATTTGTATATGTTTAAATACCTTATTCCCATCGCCGATGATGCACAGACATTAACATTACCGGAAGATCCGGATATTGTAGTGTTTGCTATCAGTCTTTCTGACAACAAAAATGATAATATTATTCCGCTTTCAGCAATTATGTCGTTGCCGGAACATCGTGCATTACAACCCATTGAGGAATTACAACCATGTGGGGATATTTTAAGTCCCGTTGGTATCAAAGCATCCGGACATATGTTTGCTGACGAAGCACCTAAATATGCTGCTGACGACAATCCTTATACGAAATGGTGTGACAATTCAACAACCAAATGGTTAGAATACGATTTCGGACAGGAGGTAGAAATATGCCAATGGAACGTAACACATGCAGGCATAGAGCATGATGATTTTATAACTTCAGATTTTGCCCTGCAGCGTTATGACACACAAACCAAGCAGTTTTCAGATGTAGATGTTGTGAAAGACAATACTTTGTCTCGTACTAACAGACAAGTTACTCCTTTTATAACGCAAAAAGTTCGTCTCTCCGTAACTAAAGCTGAGCAGCAAGCCAATGCCGCAGCACGCATTTATTCTTTTCATGTGTATGGAAGAACAGAAGAATTTGTCGGTTCGAATGTGCAAATCGGTGCTTCAAAAACACATTTAAAAAATCATCCTAATCCCTTTGATGACTTTACGATTATACAGTGTAATACACCTGTAGGAGCTGAAAGAATAGAACTTGAAATTTATGATTTTTCAGGGAAATTACTGGATAGGCAGGCATATGATGCATCATCCGGTTCAGTTCAGGAAATCCGGTGGAAGAATCGGGGATTCGCATCAGGATTGTATTTTTATACGGTATATGTTAAAAACAATCAGGAAGTAATCTTCTGCGATACGGGGAAAATGGCAATTAAATAAACAATAACTTGCTGATTACTTTTAATTGGATGAAGTTGGCATCGGAAATATTAATTCAGTTTTGAAACAAAATAATTTAATTTTATATACTTTTATACATCTAATCTTTCTTATATATTTACAGTTCTTAATTATTAATTTTTAAAAATTACGTTATGAAAACAACAATTACCAAACGTTTTGTGTGGGTGTCCTTGGCTGTTATTGTGCTGATTTCAGCTTGTGTGACCATCAATTGTATTATTCAACCTAAAGAAGTTGAGCCCAATTCTGTTTTTGAAGTTGTAGTCAAATTAGGTCCGGATGTGTTTGACTCTGCAACTGATTACACATTAGACAATCAGATTGATGCCGGTTTTATGGGTATTCTTATGCCGGCCGGATGGACAATTGTAGATGATGAGTTTGAATTTCATAAAAATGCATCCGATCCTGATTATGTGATTGACGCATGGGTGTTTGCCGATGCAGATCACGCTGCAGCCCTGGAGTCGAAAGAAGCTGCCCCTGNCGGATATAAATGGTGGGGAGGTACTACTGAGGCATTCGACATGCATACTTTTACNGGTATTAGCATGACAATTAAGATTAAAACTGATGGTAAAGAGGGTGATTATACTTTGAAATACACTTTCGGAGATAAAAACGATACTCAAAACATGGCTCGTTATCCATGGTACCAACATGCTGTTTCAGATCCTTTACCTATTAAAGTTAAGAGTGGTGCGGGGAATGAACAACTTCTTTTCGAAGGTCCCAGTTACGATGGTTCATCCTCAGTGAATAATCCTATGGATAATTTAATAAGTGTTTATCCGACAATCACTAATGATTTTGTTAATGTAAACAATGTTCCTGAAAACGCTATTGTAAAAGTAATGAATATAGCAGGTCAAACCATCATTGAGGAAAACTCTAATTTTAAGCATACATTTGATTTGTCCAATCAATCAAAAGGTATTTATCTGATATCAATAGAGAAAAATTCTTCGTGCAAAACTTTCAGGATTGTTCTCTATTAAACATTGATTGCTATTGTATATTATTGTTATGTCTGATCAATCAGGTTGTATGTCCGAGAACCATACAACCTGATGATGTACGTTGTATTGATAAGATTAGACAATTCTGTATTTATATTTTTTAATAACTAATACCATTTATATGAATATTATTGCAAAAAAGAATATTCTTCTTACCTGTTTGCTTCTCTGTTCTTTATTGCAAATGCCATTATTTGCACGACAAGAATTATCAGAGACGCTGATTCAGCATGTGAATTTTCAGGGTGAAAATATAACAGGTAAAATAACGGATAATTCCGGTGATCCTATTATTGGAGCAAGCATTATGATTTCTGGTACCAACAAAGGTACGATTTCGGATGCACATGGGCGTTTTTCTATTTCTGCTGATTTAGGTGATGAACTTGTGGTGTCATACATTGGGATGAACACCATTTCTGTAAAAGTGGATAGCAGAAGGGAATATAATATTACGCTTACGGAAAGTGTTCTGCTGTTGGATGAAGTAGTTGCCATTGGATATGCTACAACAAACAGTAAAAACCTTTCTTCTTCGGTCGGAACAATTACGGGGGAAGTGTTGAATGAGCGAACAACCACTGTTTCAGCTTTACAAGGCTTGGCAGGAAAAATTGCAGGAGTTAACATCATGACCAACTCCGGCAGACCCGATGGTAAAACAGCCATTAAAATTAGAGGTACGGGGTCTATTAATGCCTCTAATGAACCTTTGTATGTTATAGATGGATTTGTTGGGGGTGATATAAATTTAGTTTCACCGGACATGATAGAGTCTATCAGTATTTTTAAAGATGCTGCTTCATCTGCTATATATGGAGCGCGGGGTGCAAACGGAGTTGTTGTGATAACTACTAAAAAAGGAGCAAAGAACACTTCTATAATTAGTTATAGTGGGTCAATGGGTATAGGTATGCTGGCCAGAGAGGTTGATGTAGCAGATGCATATGAGTCTTTGGAAATTTTCAAACGAGCATATGAGTATAATCCCAATCGTGTGGGCATGGTTAACATAGCACCACATTTAGATCCCAACAATAATTTTGAACGAAAATCTGACCTTTTTAATGAAGACGGTACTCCGAAATATAACACTAACTGGCAAAGAGAATGTACGAGGCTTTCTTTTTCTCATCATCATTCTTTTACATTTTCAGGAGGTACGGAAGACATTAATTTGCTTGCGAACGTCAATATTAAAGATGATGAGGGTATCATGCTGAATAGTTGGCGCAAACAATTGAGCGGCTACATCAATTTAGGCTGGCAAGTAAAGCCTTGGTTTCATTTGCAGGCATCAATCACAGGAGGACATAGCGAAGGGAACAATATTACAGATTATGGAGCCACTCACTTGAATGAGACACGTTTGATGTTAGAATCTTTGCCTTTTATGCCTGTTCGATACGAAGATGGAACATATACAAGAAAAGGGGATTATCCGGGTACGGAAGAAGCAGAAAACCCTGTCAAAATGCTTATGGAACGTAAGTCGATAGAAGGCAGACAATACGTTTTTGGGAATTTTGCAGCCAACTTTAAAATCAATCAGTATCTTGAATTTATTTCAACCTGGGGGGCACAAGGTACGGCGCGCTATCGGTATGATTGGTCGGGAAATGATATTTATGACTTTTCAGAAAGACAACAGGGATATGCTACAAGATTTCACTGGAATTCAATCAATTGGTCAAACGAGGATTATTTCAGATATTTTAGAACCATAGAGAAACATCAGATTGAAGCTATGCTGGGAGCAAGTTGGTATTTTAATTCTGAAGACTTTACTCAGGCAGGTGCAGAAGGCTTTTTCGATAATGCTTTTGAATATTATAATCTGGGAATAGGTGCTGTTTATCAACGTCCGGGATCTTCATACAACCAAAATACCATGAATTCGTATTATACACGTTTCAATTACAATTATGATGAACGTTATTATGCGACTATAACCATGCGTTCTGATGGTTCATCAAGATTTGGATTAAATAACAAATACGCTTTCTTCCCTTCTTTTTCAGGGGCATGGAGACTATCTAACGAAAAGTTTTTCAGAGAGGCAACCGGCATCGTCAATAATTTAAAATTGCGGGCCAGCTACGGTTTTGTTGGTAATGCCGGAATAGGAAATTATCGTACCATCGATCGTTTGAATGAAGCCAATGTGGTGTTCAATAAAGAAAATGTACCGGCTGTAGTACTGGGTAATATGCGCAATGATAATTTGACATGGGAAAAATCACGCCAGTTAAATATAGGTATAGATGTAGGATTTTTGAAAGATCGCATAGAAATTATTGCTGATGTATATGAAAAAATTACTACCGACTTGTTGTACAACAAATCTTTGCCTGCAACAACCGGTTATTCCTCGGCAATCAGCAATATAGGCTCAGTCCGTAACAGGGGTATTGAGTTTTCTATAACTTCATGGAATATCAATAATCGTAATTTTAAATGGAAAACAACACTAAATTACGCAGCAAACAGATCGTTGGTGTTAAACATCAATGGAGATAGAATAGCTACTTGGGGTGGAAGAATAGAAGAAGGTGGTCCTTTGAATCAATTTTACGGATTTAAACGTTTGGGTACCTGGGGTATAGGGGAAGAGGAGGAAGCTGCAAAATACAACAAGAAGCCTGGCGACATTAAATTCTGGGATTACAATAACAACGGTATGAAAGATGGTGAAGACAACGTACCATTGGGCAATGGTATGCCTAAGTTTGAAGCGAACATGAGCAATTATTTCTTTTACAAAAATTTTGATTTCTCTTTCGACTTACAATCCATGTATGGGCATAGTATTCAGAATTTTGGACGAAGCATGTTAGAGAATCGTGTTACCTATTCAAACTCTTATCGTTCTGCATTGTATGACGCATGGACTCCGGAGCATCAGAATACGGTAGTTGCGGCAATAAGATTACCAATGGACGGTTACGAAAATGATGCTGATAGTCGTTCCATCGAAGATGCTTCGTTTTTACGGCTGAGGATGGCATCATTGGGATATAACTTTAGCAAGGAAACTGTAAAAAAACTTGGACTTGCGGAATTACGTTTGGGTTTAACCGGTGAAAATCTTTTGTTATTTACAAAATATAGTGGTTTTGACCCGGAAACAACTTCTTTTGATGCAACATTCAATCAAGGCGTAGATATGTTCCAATATCCTAAACCGCGTACTTTTTCATTTAAACTAAGTTTAAAATTCTAAAAACATCCATAGTTATGAAAACACGATATATTGTAATATTTCTTATGGCTTGCTTTCTAACTTCCTGTACAGATTTTCTCGAAGAAAATCCCAAAGGTTTTTTGACAACAGGCACATATTATCAGAATAAAGTTCAGACAATCGCAGCCGTAAATGGTTTGTATGACGGTTTGGACAATTGGCTTGTGGGAGCTTTTGGAGTGGCTGAAAGTCCTGCATGGGCATTGGAATATATAACAGGATACGGAGTGAGACCCAGAACCGGAAATAATGATGATTTTCAATTTCTGAACTTAACCGGTATTGATGACCAAAATGGTTATCTGATGCCGTTTTGGTCTAATTCAGCTTATTATCCCATTGAAAATTGTAATAGTGTGATTGAAAAGATACCTACGCTTAATTTTCTTTCCGATAAAGAAAAAAATCAATTTTTAGGACAGGCTTATTTTTTAAGAGCACATTATTATTTTCAACTGGTACGTTTGTTTGGTGATGTGCCTCTTAAATTAGAATCAACCAAAGATTTAGAAAATATATTGATACCAAAAACTTCGTCAAGTCAGGTATATGAACAAATTGTCGCAGATTTAAAAGCAGCGGAAAACAGTGGCTTGGAATGGACGGATGTTTCCGGACGTGTTAATATGGGCGCAGTTAAATCATTACTTGCCAAGGTATATATGACTATGGCAGGCTATCCTTTGCAATTGGGGCAAGCGTATTACGATTTAGCATACCAGAAAAGCAAAGAAGTGATTGAAAGCGATGAGTTTTCTCTTTTCCCAAATTATTCTGATTTGAGGTTGCAAACCAATGAAAATACCGGAGAACATATCTTTATGTTTCAAAAAATGGAGGAAAAAAATGAGAACTTAATTCATTTTTCTATTTTACCTATGATTTCACCTCCAAGTCACACTATTTCCATTCAAAAAAGTGGCGGAGGTGCCTTGAAACCGCAGCAGGGTTTTTATAATTCCTATGCAGCCGGTGACAGAAGAACAGAAGAGAAAGCTTATTTTTACACAAAACATGAAAGGTATGATGGTAAGGGTACTAAATCTTTTGACCCTCATGTGTATAAATATTGGGATGAGAATGCTGAAATATCGGGTCGCAGTGGTGCTAATGTCTGGAATATTAGATATGCGGATGTCTTATTGTTATGTGCCGAAGCTAAAACCATGTCGGATGGTGGAACAACGACGGATCAATTTGCCGTAGATGCTTATTTTGAAGTAAGAAACAGAGCTTTTCCGGCCGAAGCAAAACCTTCAAGTATTTCATTTGATCAGGTATATAAAGAACGTACATGGGAGCTTTGTTTCGAATTTCAGGCTTGGTATGATATTCTTCGCACCCGTAAAATTTATGATTTTGTCAATGATGCGGTAGTAGATGTGATTGGATATCAATCACCGGGTCGCAGCAAAGCATTCGAAGAGAGTGATTTGTTATTCCCTATCCCCTATGCTGAGACTGTTAGTAATCCCTTGTTAGCTGATTGACCGGTTATAGTGGTTTTGAAAAATAAAATCGTTATTGTAATTAGGTAAACAAGATTTTCATTTTTAATTTAAAACATAAAACATGTCAAACGGGCATGTGATCAACCGTATTTTATCAAATATTTTGACATGCTCGTTTGAAACAACGTAAAACTCATTTCAAACATGAAACGAATTCCCTCAATTTTATTCTTTATCTGTTGCAGTTTTCATTGCCTTACTGCAGCATACATTAACAACGGTGGATTTGAAGTCAATCTTAACGGTTGGGAGACTGAACTAATTAATGGCGCTGAGGCAAATTTTACCATCATTACAACCAATTCTCCCCATTCAGGCAGGCAAATGCTGCAAGTAGATGTAATCAACAGAGGAAGGCCTGTCAATTCTGTAAAACTCATATATAAAGGCATTACTACTTCAAGCGAACGTATTTATATGGTCAGGTTCTGGGCAAAAGCTGCTCAAAACGATAGTAGGATGATAGTTAAATTTAAAGGTGCCAACACCAACACTACCCAGTGTGAGTTTAGGATAGATGATAAATTTGATTCCTGGCAGAACAAATGGCAAATGTATCAGTATCTCTTCACTACTGTTGATACAGAATTGGATATGGAGGTAACTTTTAATACTGTTGGGACGTATTATATAGATGATTTTGAGATTATTGATGATACCCATGAAGCCTTGGATTTGCAAACACAATTGATGTGGCAAAACAATCTTAAAGGTTATGGATGGGTTTCCGGTGACAATGACGTGTCAGTTGTATTGCCCGACGGACGTGTAGCCTGGATATTCAGCGACTCTTTCTTGGGATGGCCAAATTCGAAAGAAAATTTTTTAAGAGAAAGCACCATGATCAACAATCTTATAGTGCTTGAAGATGCTGAAGGAAATCTGACTTCCGTATATGGAGGGACGCAATCAAGTCCCAGAACATTAGTTCCGGGACCTTCAGGCAAAACTTATTGGATAGGAGATGGAATTATTGAGGATGGGAAATTAAAAGTAATGTATAATGAGTGGAGGGGTATAGATTTTAATAATCGTGCCGGAGTAGCTGTGTTCTCATTGCCGGATTTAAAAAGAGAAAAAACGCTTACACCTTCCTATTCAGGAGGGGATATACCCAATGCTTTGCTGCGTGATGGGGAATACATTTATATTTATACTGAAGAGAGGCCGGGAGGTTTTACACGTTATACCAGGGTAGCCAGGGTTCCGGCAGGTAAATTAGACACTAACAATACTCCCTGGGAGTTTTATACAAAAACAGGAGAGTGGGATACTGATATATCTAAAGCATACAGGATTGTAAGTTCCCCCGGTTGTAGCGTGCGAAAGCTGGGTGAGGGTAATTATGTGATGTCGGGTGTTCCGAATCTAAGCGATGAATTTTGTGTGTGGTTTTCCCAAACCCCATGGGGTCCTTGGGGGCATAAAACTGTTATTTATAAAATACCACGGGAAGAAGGGGTGTTGTTTTATCTTGGACATATACACAACAGACCGGAATCTGAGCATACAGGAGTATATACTTTGTCATGTTCTCTTTATCCTTTTGGTGGTTATGTTCCACAACAACTTGCCGATAAAGGCACTTATCTGCCCATCTATATGAAAGCTAATTTAAAAGCTTTGTCACCCTACAGCACCTCAGTCCCATCCCTTAAAGCTGAAAGCCAAATTAAATTATACCCAAATCCTGTAGTTGACGAATTGTATCTTGAAGGTGTCTCCGATCCTGTAAGTGTACAAGTTTTCGATCTTGCAGGAGTGCTTGTTACCGAAGAAAATTCGACAACCATAGATATGAGTTCTTTTAAATCGGGAATCTATTTTGTCAGGTTAGAAGAAACGACACTAAAAGTGGTGAAAAAATAAGTTTTATGGACGAGATCACAAGTTCCGGGTTCTGTAATTGGTTTCTCCGGATTTTCGCAGATTGATGAGTGAGGAGTTAAATTTACCCGGAGCTGGCTCAAAACAAATATTCAACTAAAAAACAGCAAGGCGTCTTATAAGTACCTAAATACAAGGCACTTATAAGACACTGTCGATTTCGTTATTTTTTCCTGACTTGTACCTTTTAGTGCGACAAAAAAAATTTATCTTCATAACTTTTTGAGACAGTATCTATAAATCAGGAACATTCAATTTCAAACAATTTAAAATTCAAACACATCATGAAAAAGAAATTTACACTTATCTTTTTGGTCATTTTCACTTGCTTATATGGTCAAAATACT
>JGI24710J26742_10000305_pt1 | contig 45735 bp, 44 predicted proteins | sample BioPla2DNA2_FD_26742 | JGI IMG/M metagenome (IMG submission 26742)
GTATCTACTATTTATTATAAGTATATGGTAAAATAAACTATAAAGACATAGGGTATAAATTACTCTATTATATAGACTTACAATGATTAAGATTAGGAGAAAAAATGATTTACTTAAAATCTTTCACCTTCCCGAATGCTGATTTGGAATTTGATTTTATTCTTTCGATCAAAAGAACCTGCTATGACTCATATTATCCATTTAGGATATTATCTCGTAATGATCTTCATAGATTGGATTTTGATACGGTTACTATTCTATATGGAGGCAATGGTTCGGGAAAATCAACAGCACTAAATGTTATTGCAGAAAAGGCAGGTATTACTCGTGATTCTATTTATAATAAAACCAACTTTTTTCCTGACTATGTGAAAATGTGCTGTATGAATGTAGAAGAAGATATTTCAGATAATAGCAGAATAATTACAAGTGATGACGTATTTGACTATATGCTGAATATTCGTAATCTAAATGAAGGGATCGATTGGAAAAGGGAAAAGTTATTTAATGAATATTTGGAGGCTAAATATTCTGATTTTAAAATGAGATCACTTGATGATTATGAGCAGCTTAAAAAAGTAAATAGTGCAAGAAGAAAGACACAATCACGTTTTGTTAGAAGCGAACTGATTGACAATGTACGTGAATATTCCAATGGGGAAAGTGCGTTTATTTATTTTACTGAGAAAATAAAAGATAATGGACTTTATTTATTGGATGAGCCTGAAAATAGCCTTTCTCCTAAGCGACAAATTGAGTTAGTGAAGTTCATAGAGGAATCGGCACGATTTTTTGGTTGTCAATTTATTATTTCANCACATTCACCGTTTTTACTAAGCATGCGTGGTGCTAGAATATATAACCTTGATGAGAACCCAGTTACAGTTAAACGATGGACGGAGTTAGAAAATGTTCGTACCTATTTTGACTTTTTTAAGGCACATGAAAAAGAATTTTTATAAAATTTTAGATTATTGCATACCTAGTTTTATATGGAGATAAAGCAAAACTACTTTAAGGAGTGATATTATGAAGTTTGACGGAGTATGTATTACGACCAATGATGCCCCTCATCTCGCAGAATTTTATAAAATTGTATTACAGGAGGAGCCATATGTAGAGGGTAGCCATTATGGATTTGCTAATATTAGCGTCTGGGATCCGGGAGATGTAAATATAGCAAAGGATAAAAATATATGGCTACAGTTCTATGATGCGGACATTGATGCACTATATGAGCGGTTGTTACGGGAAATCCCAGGTATAGAGATAATTTCACCACCCGAAAGGAAGCCGTGGGGAGCGTATTCGTTTTGGTTCCTTGATCCCGATGGTAATAAAATTGCCGTTGCTNAAGAAAGGGAGAATTAAAAATCATAGTAGAGTTATGGATAAATTTGGAGTATAATAATAGTACAAGTTCTAACTAATAATATTGAAGGAGGTGTTGGGTTGAATTTTTCTAAATCAATTAATTTTCTTCTGGAGAAGGCAGGGCCGGTTATAAGATATCGCCTCAGAAAAGAGCTTCTAAACGACCTATCTCAGAGCGAGGAAGAGGATTTACTGGAGGAGATTTACCAAACACCGTATTTCAAGCTGTTGACGACCTATATCAAGCCAAATGGATATATTGGAAATGGTATGCATAGCTGGTCTAATTGGCGTGGAGTGAAGCTTCATGAAACACCATTGCAGGATGGAGAAACAGCGGCAAGGTTGCTAGCTTATTATGGCATACCAAAAACACACCCAATTGTTGTCGATTTTGTTGCTGCAATGAGAGATGAAGATATATTACGTGAGGAGTTTTCTTATATTCCCCCTGAAGTTTCACGCTATGAGAATAGATTTGTGGGATTGAACAACGGTAATTGTCTTATGGCTTTGTTATATGTTATGCAGGCTATGCTTGGCTACGGGGATGACTTTGATGATCTGCGGGATTTTCAGCAAATATCATTGAAAGGCTTCAGTCGTATGCTTGAAATCTCTTCCCTAGATGAGATAACTAAATTTAATAAAGGCAATAAAAGACGCAATAATTATCCTTACATCGAGGAAGATGAATATTTCCCCAATATTTATACGCTTACAATGCTGGCATATACGCAAAGCTGGCGTACAAAAGATAATATTAATATGCTGGCTAATTCAATTAATCACATAAATAAGATAATGAAGCCAGATAATAATATGCATGTTCGAATAAATGGTAAATTTTATGCCCCATGCTTTGCCTTAATTAGGCCTTTTAGGGCTTATAGACCTGATTTAATAGATTCGATATTATACCGTCGCCCCCTATCCGAAATTGCTATGCTTGGAGTAGGAGAGAAGGTTGATGTTTTGAAGGAGTCTATTGCGAACTTAAAACTAGAATTAATCAATGATGGCATCCTGAGAATGAATTTTAAGTTGCCACATAAAAAGTATTACTCCCCAAAAAAGATAGAATACCCAACAGCATATGTAGATGTAAAGCTTGAAGCCGATTACAAAACCCATACTTCATTACGTTGTGATCTGACCTTTTGGGCTATTCAGTTATTGCATCTATGTAGATGAAATGTAAATTTTGAAGAATGATATGGAGTTAAGGAGGATATTATGGCTAGAAATAATATATATACAATGAGTTTTGCTAAGGTCTATCCGCTTTATGTTAAGAAGGCCGAAAGAAAGGGGCGTACAAAAGCGGAGGTGGATGAAATTATCCTTTGGTTAACCGGATACAGCCAGAAGGAGCTTGAAGAAGAGTTGGAAAATCAGACGGATTTTGAAACCTTCTTTGCAAAAGCCCCTCACATGAATCCTTCACGCTCATTGATTAAAGGCTTAGTCTGTGGTGTCAGGGTAGAGAATATCGAGGAACCCTTAATGCGTGAGATTAGGTATCTAGATAAGCTGATAGATGAATTAGCAAAGGGAAAAAAGATGGATAAGATTTTGAGAAAAGAGTAATGAAATAAATCAAACCCAACTTCAAGTTTTACTCATCTTTAAAAAATGCATCCAATCCATCAGCTATCCCTTGGACTAATAGATCCTGGTAGCTATCAGTGGCTAAGAGCTCGTCTTCATTTTTATTTGTCATATAACCCATCTCTATAATAGTAACAGGTACACTACACCAGTTAATACCACTCATGGTATCTGTTTCCCATACGCCTTTATTAGTGGCACCGGTTTGTGCTACCATATTTTCTAAAACCTTTTCGGATAGTTTGCGGTTTATCTTATACAAGTTACTATTATAGGGGTTGGATTTAGTCTGGCAGATTGTGATTATTCCATTGGTTTTGGAATTGTCACTTCCGTTGGCATGGATTCGAAGAAAGGCATCTGCATCTGCTCCATTGGCTATGGCGGCTCGTTCGGAATTAGAAATATCTACATTGTGAGATTCTCTAATCATAAGAACCTGATATCCTCTTTTTAGGAGCTCATCCTTAAGCTTAAGAGAAACCGTGAGATTTAATTCGTACTCCCTTAGGCCGGTACTGACACCTGTTGTACCTGCTGAAACCTTAGGCTTAGTCTCTCTTGCACCTGGACCAATTGGTTCCTGCTCATAGTTACCTTTAGCCTGATGTCCGGCATCTATAACAATTAGTTTAGCGTTTCTATCAGGCGCTATGGCTTCGGATTGATCTTCCGAAGATGTCTCTGTCTTTAATGTAACTAGATATGATGCTATATAACAGACATTTCCCTGATATTCTACTCTGGTCCAATCATCGTGATAGCCAGTACGGTTAAGCTCGGTACTTTCCTTTAAGGTGGTAAGAATCTCTGAATCAGTAGAACTACCCTTTCTTAAGTTGACTCCAGACCTTGATATAACTATGTCAGACTTCTCTTCAAACACCAGGTCTAAGCTTAGTTCGGTCGCCTGAGGATCAGAATTTGCCTCTGACTGTGTCTTATCTTCATCCTCTTGTGCCCTGTCATCATGTTCAGAACTATCATCGGCCTCTAAGTTAGGGACAGGATTGTCATAATTGCTATCTATTTCTACATTTGATTTATCTATAGTCTCATTGAACTCAACCTCTGTATTATAATTGTCTTCGATAGTTGTATTATCTTGCAATTTATCGTCTGGCTGGTTAGCTTGTTTTTTGAGCTTTGGAAGTGTTATTAGAAGAAACACCGCCAGCACTGTCATAATACCTATAATAATAAATCTGTTTTTATACTTTATATATTTTTTCATACCTAATAATGCCCTCCTGTTTGTTCAAGATAATCATATCTATGCAGTATACTAAATTTTAAGTTCTTTTCATATGATATCATTTTCGCATAGTTCTTTAAAGTATAAATGAGAAACAGTATTGATTTATGATATATAATAACTTATTATGTTTCTAAGTATATAGATATTAATAGTGTCAAAAGTGTAAAACGGGTGGAGCTTAGTAGCTAGAAAGTAGCCAGAAGGGAGTTTTAATAATGAAAAGAAACCAAAGGAAAATTATTATGGTACTAACAATTGTTACAACTTTGATTACAATTATTACGGTCTCATGGGAATTTATTATGCGTATGTATATCCAAAATAAATTTCAAATTAGGATAGATAAAAATAGTGTAAGTTCAATAGGAATCATTGGTGGCTCAGATGGACCTACAGCTATATTTATTAGCGGCAATCAATATTTAGGTATAATTAAATATATATTTGGCCTATTATCATTCATAGGTATTGTTTACCTTGTAATAACAAGTAAGGTAAAGCGCAGAAAGAAGTGATACCAGTAAAATAGCACCATTGTAGAGTAAATGCACTTACAATGGTACTATTACTATTGAAATAGAACTTCTCCCATTCCAACAAAATCCATATGTAGAGGAGAACTATTATTGCCACCAAACATGGTATTATCTCCGATAGCTATGTGAAAGGTTCCTGCCATTTTCTCATCTAGTACAGTATAACCTATCAATTCTGTTATATACCTTTTACAAGCTTCTTTATTATGTTTCTTTCAAAAATCATCTTAATCCCCTTTCTTTCTAAGAACCTTAGATTAATCTCATCTAAATAATTCCGACGTCATGGGTATTATACATCTAAAAACAATATGCGTCAATATAAATCAATATCCATCGAAACAAATATCTTTTTACATGAAAAGCAATTGCCTATATATTTTCAGTTGAGTTTAAAACCAGTTCATAGTAGAATGATATGGTATTATTTTGCTACTATAGGAACTTTAGATGTATGATTAAGTTAAATATTAGTGACATGAAGTGAGGTAATTGATTTGAAGCTAGGAACTGAAAGAGTATCAAAGCTCTTATGGCAGCTTTCTATACCGGCAATCCTTGGTATGCTCAGCAGTGCAATCTTTAATATAGTTGACAGAATCTATGTGGGTAGAATCAGCTCCTATGCATTAACAGCAGTGGGAATTACCATGCCAGTACAGATAATACAGATGGCCTTTATATTATTAGTGGGGATAGGAACGTCAGCTCTGATATCTATAAGGCTGGGAGAGGGAAAGAAAGATGAGGCTGAGGATATATTATATCTTGCACTAAAGTATATTGTGATTTTTCTAGTCCTTTTTGCTCTATTATTTATGGTTTTTTTAGATCCCATATTAGAACTTCTGTCTATATCGGATAATGTAATACCCTATGCTAAAGAATATATAGTCATTATAATTATAGGATCTATCATAGGAATTCCAGGATATTGCTTAAATAATTCCTTACGTTCAATCGGTAAATCTGGGGTCTCTATGAAGATAATTGTAATAACCTCAGTGATGAATATAGTATTAGATCCTATATTCATATTTGTATTTAAGATGGGTATTGCGGGTGCGGCTATAGCCACGGTAATCTCCCAGACTACTTTGACAGTTTATGTGATTTATGCATTTATTAATAGAAAGGATTTTGCAATTAACCTAAAGCTAAGAAAGGTTAATGGCGAATTTGCCTTATTAGGGAAAAGTCTGAAGCTGGGCATGCCATCTTTCTATATACAGATATTGGCCGCCTTGGTAAATCTGTTTATAAACAAGAGTTTACTTAAGTTTGGTAATGACCTTGATGTTGCAGCCATAACCATAATGGCTTCCATATACAGTTTTTATCATATGGTTGTTATGGGGCTTGTTCAAGGCAACAATTCCATATGTGGCTATAACTGGGGAGCAAAGCAATATGCTAGGGTGCGAAAATCCTTGGAACTGGCCTTGCTTTATTCTTTTTTACTATCAGTATTTTTATTTTTAGTAATAATATTATTTCCGCAGCTCTTGGTATCAATATTCACAGATGATATAGGTTTGGTTGAGATAACCTCGGCGGGAATAAGGTATTATCTATGTATGCTTCCTATTATCGGACCACTAACCGTAAGTTCACAATACTTTCAGGTGGTTGATAAGACTAAGTTAAGTAGCATATTAGCTTTCTTAAGATATGGTGTTATAATTGTTCCTGCAATATTAATTTTGGCTCCAAGACTGGGTATAAAAGGAGTATATATAAGTAATGCTATGTCTGATGGTATAAGCGGTATAGTAGCCATTATCTATATTATAGTGGAGCTTATTAGACTAAGAAGAACTGACCAGACTATATCAATACAAAAGTAAAACAGATTGACTATTATCATATTTGCGTATTGCAAATAATTAGTGTAGAATACTAATACTAATTATTTAACATGACTAAGGAGATATGCAAGTGGAAATAAGACAGACTGTTATGGATGACTTGGAAGAGGTCATGGAGATATATGATGATGCCAGAAAGTATATGAGGGACAGTGGAAATGTCAACCAGTGGGTGAATGGTTATCCGAATATTGAATTAATTAAGCAAGACATATTAGATGAAAAAAGCTATGTATGTGTGGTTTGCAATCGAATTGTAGGTGTGTTTTATTTTAACAAGGGACCTGATCCAACCTACCTAACTATATACGAAGGGGCTTGGATTAATGAGGAGCCATATGGTGTGGTTCATAGGATAGCATCTGCTAGCCGACAAAAGGGTGTTGCTTCCCACTGTTTAGATTGGTGCTTTAATAGGTTGCCTAATATTCGTATAGACACACACAGGGATAATTATATAATGATGAATCTTCTTGCTAAAAACTCATTTTCTAGATGTGGAATCATATATCTAGAGGATGGTTCAGAAAGAATAGCATATCAAAAGGTAATTTAATTATTTTATTATATAGAAAATTACATTGTAATTTTAATAAAACTATATTATAGTAAGCGTATCAAAATAGTATGAAAACATACCAAAAAAGGAACGGTGATTTTATGAAGAAGTCAGGAAAATTATTATTAATATTAATATTTACAATGATGATGGCAACATCATTAGTTGCATGTAGCAAAAAAAATAACGATAACAATAAGGGTGGTTCTTCCGATAAAGATGTAACACAAGAAGATATCGTTAATGTAGGTGTGACAGATTCATTAAGTTCAGTGAATCCACTGCTACAGGATGGAACTGAGGTTGTAAAATATACTACATCCTTAGAATTCTTACCATTAGTTGAGCTTAATAAGGATTTAGAATTTGTTGGCCAGTTGGCTAAGGATATTACTACAGAGGACAATAAAACATTTACTATTCATCTAGATGAAAGAGCTGTCTGGTCAGATGGTGAGCCAATTACATCTGAGGATGTGGTATTTACCTATTTACTTTGGACCAGCCCAGAAATCGGTAGCGTAGGAATGTCTATGGAGAAGATTGAAGGAACCGGAGACGACGGATATGCTGAGAAAGGTGCAACATCACTCAGCGGAGTTGTAGCTGTTGATGAGCATACAGTAGAGATAACTACAAAGACTGAGATGGCCTTGCATTCATTTAAGAACATCTTCGGTCGTTATATTCTCATCTTGCCTGAGCATATTCTAGGTGAAGTACCTAGAGAAGACCTCTTATCCTATGATTGGTTTAATGCACCGACTGTAGTAAGTGGACCATATTTTATTAAGGATGTGGATTTAAATCATTATGTAACCTTGGAAGCTAATGATAATTTCTTTTTAGGAGCACCTAAAATTAAGAACTTAAATATTAAGGTAGTAACAGCAAGTCAGCTTCTTGCTGGACTTAGATCTGGTGAGCTTGATCTTGTACAACAAACTACTGGTGCTATTTTACAGGAGGATTATGATTCTGTAAGAGCGCTTGATAATATTAAGGTATATGATGGAACGCCTGTAACAAATCAATCTATTTTCTTTAATGTTGAACGAGTTACTGATGTAAGAATTCGTCAGGCGATTATGTATGGAATAGATCGTCAAACCATACTGAATGATATGTTGAAGGGTCAGGGAGAAGTAATTGAGGGCTTCTTAGCAAGTGCAGGTCCATTCTATGATGATGTGACTCCCACTGCCTATAATCCTGATAAGGCTATAGAGCTTCTTAATGAGGCAGAGGCAGACGGCTGGGATAGAAGCACGCAATATACCTTCTATGTGAATAGTGGCGATACCACCTTTGTAAATATTGCTAGCTTTATAGCAGCTAAACTTGGAGAGATTGGTCTTAATGTAAAGATAAATACAGTGGATATTGCAACCTTACTTTCCGTGGCGGGAACAGGTGAGTTTGATCTACTAGCAGTACAGTATACCTATACCCCTGTAGATCCTTATACAGATATTAGCTGGTTATTATCAAAGGGTGGCTGGACCAGATATCATAATGATATAATTATGGACGCTCTTTATATGACGCAAAAGAGTACTGATATAGATGAAATCATAAAGCAATACCGCATAGTTACTGATATTACCCAGCAGGATGTACCTATGATTTCGGCCTATATTATCAGTGCTATAGGAGCGGTAAATAACCGTCTGAAGAATGTGGTGCCTGATGTTTATGGAACATTTATCAATGTAAATGAATGGGAAGTAGTAAAATAAGAGAGCTAAAACCTTAGTTTATAAAGTATTGCTTATCTAGTAGATCTTTAGGAGGAAAGAATGGAACACTTATTACAGGTTGATGATCTTACAATAGCTTTCGCAGAAGAGAATAAACAGACTGTTGTAGTAGATAAGGTCAACTTTTCTGTAAAACCGGGTGAGGTTCTCTGTATTGTAGGAGAATCTGGCTGTGGCAAAAGTGTTACGGCCTTATCCCTCCTAGGTTTACTAAGCCCTAGTGCCCGTGTTATCAATGGTAGAATAATATATGAGGGCCAAGACCTTCTCAAAATGAGTGAGAAAGAGCTTGATAGAATAAGAGGTAGTGAGGTTACGATGGTATTTCAGGATGTGATGAATAGTTTAAATCCTGTACTTACCATTGGAAATCAGCTTACAGAGGTAATCCGGATTCATATGGGCTATGATAGAAAAAGAGCCCATGAATATGCTATTGAAATGATTAGTAAAGTTGGCTTATCAGATGCTAAGGCTATCATGAAGAAATATCCTCATATGCTTTCCGGAGGAATGCAGCAGAGAGTCATGATAGCTATGGCACTGGCCTGTAAACCAAAGCTAATCATAGCCGATGAGCCTACCACAGCCCTAGATGTCACAATCCAACTGCAGATCATGAAGTTATTAGTTGAGCTTCAGAAGGAATTTCATATGTCAATCGTCTTGATTACCCATGATATAGGACTTGTGGCAGAGCTTGCAGATAGGGTTATTATTATGTATGCTGGACAGTTCATGGAGGAAACATCTGTTTATAGATTATTTGAACATCCTGCACATCCATATACTAAGGCGCTCCTTGAATCAGTTCCTTGTATATATGATGATCCGAATAAAAAGCTATCTTCTATTCCTGGTACGGTTCCGGATAACTATCAGGATATTGATGGGTGTAGATTTTATGGGCGATGTCCTTATGCTGTCCCAGAGTGTAGGGAGACACAGTTTTATTCTGAATTTACAGATGGGCATCTTGTTAGATGTCATCGTGCAGAAAAGGGGGAGATACCTTTTGAATAATGAGGAAGAGAGAAATCCTCTAATTGTAGCTCGTGGATTAAAAAAGTATTATCCTTTAAGAGGTTCAACTATAAGAAAAAACAAACCAGTAACTCACGCTGTTGATGGCGTGGATTTTGAAATATATGAAGGAGAGACACTTGGGATTGTTGGAGAATCTGGATGTGGTAAGTCAACTATTGGACGCCAAATAGTAGCCCTGGAGAGACCTACTTCAGGGCATATTCTATATCAGGGGGAATCCATATCGGATATGTCCAACAGGAATCTGCGTAAAATAAGAACCCATTTACAAATGGTTTTTCAGGATTCTACATCTTCTCTAAATCCTAGGAAGCAGGTTTATGATATTCTAGCCGCTCCCATGCTTTATCATGGTATTATAGAGAAGAACAGTTTGGATGAAGAGATTAATAGACTATTGGATCTTGTTGGACTACCAAAGTCTATGAAGCATAGATACCCGCACGAGTTCTCGGGAGGACAAAGACAGAGAATAGGAATTGCTAAGGCCCTGTCCGTAAAGCCAAGACTAGTGGTATGTGACGAGCCTGTAAGCGCCCTGGATGTGTCGGTTCAGGCACAGATTTTAAACCTGTTAAAGCAGCTTCAGGATGAGCTGAATCTAACTTATGTGTTTATAGCTCATGGACTTGGAGCAGTTCGCTATGTTAGTAACCGTATAGCCATAATGTATCTTGGAAGGATTGTTGAAATAGCTGAGACACAGGAGCTCTTTGATAACCCGATACATCCTTACACCCAAGCATTATTTGATGCTTCGCCTTTACCTGCTCCTAAGCTTAGGGGGAGGCAGCGGATTGTACTAAAGGGTGAGATACCATCAGCAGTGAATCCTCCTAAGGGCTGTAGGTTTCATACAAGGTGCCCTTATGCTATAGAATCTTGCAGGATTAATGACCCTGAGCTTTTGCCTATAAGGCCTGGAAGCGATCACAGGGCTGCTTGTCCTGTACTTATGGATGGCAGAAATGAGGTGCATAATGGTTAAATACATTATAAAAAGAATATTAATAGCTATACCTGTACTTATAGGAATCACTATATTAGATTATGCCATTATGAGTCTTGCCGGCAGTCCTTTGGAAATGATGCTGGGACCAAAAACTACTGAAGCAGCCCTTGAAGCTAAAGCAATACAGCTTGGACTAGATAAGCCTTTTTATGTTCAGTATTTTGTTTGGTTAAAGAATGTGCTTCAGGGAAACTTCGGCTATTCTCTTAAAAGTTATCAGCCGGTAAGCCAAATTATAGGAAGTCACCTGGGTCCGACTCTTCTTCTCATGGGGACTTCAATGCTGGTAGGTCTGGCTGTTGCTATACCTATCGGAATATATAGTGCAATTCATAGATATACGAAAAGAGATTACACACTTGTGACCATGTCATTTTTTGGAACAAGTATACCTAGTTTTTTTCTAGCCTTGATATTTATCTATATTTTTACAGTGAAACTGGGCTGGTTACCATCCAGTGGGATGCGAACGGCTGGTGGGGACGGAGGCTTGCTTGATTTAATTAGACATATGGTTATGCCTGTCTTAGTTCTTGCCATATCAATAGCTGGTTCAAATATTCGATATGTAAGAAGTGCAGTACTTGAAATATTACAGAAGGATTATGTCCGTACTGCAAAATCAAAAGGTATTGGTCGTTTTCGTACGATTAATAAGCATGCACTTCGTAATGCCCTTATACCTATTGTAACGGTAATTGGTATGCAGATTCCTACTCTTTTTGGAGGGGCTGTAATTGTTGAGCAGGTCTTTTCTTGGCCAGGGCTTGGTCTTATTACAATGAATGCCATAATGGGCAGGGACTATCCTGTTATTATGGGAGTAGCTCTTTTAACAGCAGTAGTGGTTTTACTGGCTAATTTGATAACAGATATAATATACGCATTGGTAGATCCAACTATACAGTATTAGAAACGGAGACGATTATGAATAGTTCCGGAACATCAGAATATAAAAATAATACAACACGGATGATAATTAGGCGTTTTCGCAAGCATAAGCTGGCAGTAGTAAGTCTTTATTTTCTCGGAATCATGACCTTACTAGCAATTTTGGCACCCATCATTGCACCCTATAATCCAAATCAGGTTAGTACTTCCTTTTCTGCACCTCCTTCAGCAGACCATTTGCTTGGGACAGACCAGATAGGAAGAGACATGTTCAGTAGGCTTCTATATGCCACAAGGATATCATTGTTTGTAGGCTTTGCAGCTACTGTAATATCAACCTTTATTGGAGTTATACTAGGCTTGATTGCAGGTTATTTTGGGGGCTTGGCTGACATAATCATCATGCGTATAACTGATACGATTATGTCATTTCCTTATATACTTTTGGTCCTAGTGGCTGCAGCTATATTTGGACCTGGTCTATGGAATATCATATTAATTCTAGGTTTTGTGGATTGGCCTGGTGCGGCTAGATTGGTTAGAGGAAGTGTTCTCTCTCTCAGGGAAACTAATTTTGTTAAGGGAAATGTGGTGGCAGGTATGCCTAATCGATATATCCTTTTTTCTGAGATATTACCCAATACAGTAGGTCCGGTTATGGTATATGCTACATCTGTGTTTGCTATTTCAATACTCGATGAAGCGGCCCTAAGTTTTCTTGGTATGGGGGTACAACCACCTACCGCAAGTCTAGGAAATATTTTAAATGGAGCCGAATCTATAACTATACTAACTAGTAAGTTTTGGTTATGGGTACCAGCAGGGGTTTTAATAATATTACTTGTTGTAAGTATTAATTTTGTTGGTGATGCACTACGAGATGCCATAGATCCTTCAGCCAAGGAATAATTACTTATCACTTATTATGGATAGTTATATAAATATTGGATAGAATAGTATAAAAAGGGGTTGCCTGTAAAGTACCTATATTTAATATATGGAAGCTTGAGGTGGCCCTTTCTTGATGTAATAGGCAAGTATATCCCAATATATGTTGTCAAAATATACTAACACATCCATGAATACTATTAGAAAAAAACTACAATTTTAACAAAAGTCCGTAAAACACTAACAATAGAGGCAGATTTCTGTTATAATGTTTTATAGATAAAATTTTCTTTTATAAACGATACTTTACAAATCGTGATTAAAGCACATGAAATATAGATTTAGCATAAGTAAATTCAGGATATGAAACTTGTATTGATGTTCTTAAGTAGATAGGAGAGATAGAATGTATGAATTAGGAGACTATATTATTTACGGTAACCATGGTGTATGTAAGGTGGAGGATATAGGTAGCCTTGATATAGCTGGTATTGATAAGAGCGTAGAATGCTATACACTACAACCGGTATTTTCAAAGGCAAGTACATTGTATACTCCCGTTGATAATGATAAGGTATCTATGAGAAAAGTGATAACTAATGATGAAGCTCTTGAGTTGATTGAGCAGATAGCGGACACGCCTTTACTTTGGATAGAAAATGATAAGCAAAGAGAAGAGGCCTATAAGAAAGCTTTACGAGACCGAGATAGCATGGATTGGGTTAAGATAATAAAGACTCTATATGTTAGAAAACAGGAACGCCTATCTCAGGGAAAGAAGCTTACATTCACAGATGAAAAGTATCTGGGTATAGCTCAGGATTTTCTCTATGGTGAGTTATCCATTGCCTTAGATATGGATAGGGATGAAATTGAGAGCTTAGTTATGGAGCGTTTGGAACAGCTTAATACAGTGTGATAATTTATTCATGGCTTATAATCGATCATAATATAATTTGACCAGATTAATATAATTTGTTAATATTATCTAGTGAAATTCTTCTAATACTTAGGAAAAAGGAGATAGTAGCTATGAATGACAGCAACAATAAAGATAAGAAGTATGTGGCTTTGACCTTTGACGATGGCCCAAATCTTGATATTACTCCCTTAGTTTTAGACAAATTAGAGGAGCATGGGGTGGTTGCAAGCTTCTTTCTAATAGGAAAGTTCATAAATAATGATACGAAGCCTATATTAGAAAGACAGTTACAGCTTGGATGTGAAATAGAAAATCATTCCTGGAATCATAATCATATGGACAAATATAGCGCCCAAGAGATTACTGATGAAATAAATAGGACCAATGAGATTATTAGAGATATGGTTGAAGTTACACCTCAATTTTTCAGACCACCTTATATTTCACTAAGCCCCACCATGTATGAGGCAATTGATCTTCCCTTTATTTGTGGCATAAATTGTTTGGATTGGGACCCAACTGTATCTGCAAAGGAACGAGCTGAAATTGTACTAAGAGATGTTAAGGACGGAGATATAGTACTTCTTCATGATTTGACAGGCAACAAGAATACAGTGGATGCTCTAGATGAAATAATTAAAGGACTTAAAGAAGACGGCTTCACTCTTGTAACAGTTAGTAAGCTGTTCGAATTAACGGGCGTTAATCCAAAAGTAAAGAATAAAATATGGACCAATACTTATAGTTAAATTTGACATAAGACTTTCATAATACAAGAACACGACCTGGTGTATACCACTAATGTCGTGTTCTTTTTAATATGTAACAGGAAAGTTCGTCCTAATAGTTGACAAGAAAGCAAAAACGATGTATTATAATTAAAGGCGATGAATAAATATTCATAAAATAAGAGTGAAATATTAGCAATACAGGGGAAGTGTCCCTTGTCTTGAAGAAATAATAATATGAGGAGTCAGTATTATGAAGAAAAAAATCTTTGTTGATGGTTCAAGTGGTACCACAGGCCTAGAAATTAACGAAAGGCTTGTTAAGTATAATAATATTGAGGTTCTTAAGATAGATTATGATAAGAGACGTGATATTAAGGAACGTCAAAGTATCATTAATGAGGCTGATTTAGTGTTTCTGTGTCTTCCGGATGATGCTGCAAGGGAAGCTGTGTCCTTGATAAAAAATCCTAATACGAAGGTTATAGATGCAAGTACTGCTCATAGAACAGACAAGGAATGGACTTATGGACTTTCCGAATTATCTGCCGCTCAAAAAGAAGCAATTAAACATAGCAAAAGGGTGAGCAATCCCGGTTGTCATGCGACAGCTTTTACACTGTCTGTATATCCTCTCATAGATCATAAGGTCATGTCACCAGATTACCCCATCTCCTGTCAAAGTCTAACGGGATATAGCGGCGGGGGTAAATTATTAATTGAAAAGTATGAGGCTGAAATCGAGGATAATCCATATACAAAAGCACCACGTCCTTACAGTCTTGGGCTTAATCATAAGCATTTAAGTGAGATGATGTTACACTCTGGTTTAACTACATGCCCTGTATTTTTACCTATTTTAGCTAATTATTACAGGGGCTTAGCTACCATTATTCCTATTCATACAAGGCTACTTAATAAAAAGCTTAAGGGAATGGAACTTCACAGCCTAATAAATAACCATTATAAGAATCAGCCTTTTGTCAGAGTTATGCCTTATATTGATGAAAGTAGCTTAAAGGACAGTTCGATTAACAGTATGTTACCATCAGAGGGCTTGGTTTTTGATGGTGGCCTTGATATAACAGCATGTAATAATACCAATATGGCAGAGATATTTGTTATTGGAAATGATGCGCGGGATATAGCCATGATAATAACTAGAATTGATAATTTGGGCAAGGGAGCATCGGGTGCTGCAATTCAAAATATGAACCTTATGCTAGGTTTTGATGAGAAGCTAAACCTATAGGCTTTATAAGAAAAATTACTATATAATAGTATGGCATAATCAGGTGTTTTAATCAGGAGGTTACTTATATACTCAAAGAGTAGTTGTATAAGTAACCTTCTAGTTTTGTTTCTTTCCTTTATAGAATTTAACCATAATATAATATCTACTTTTATAGTCTATTAGTCATTATCAGCGGGGGGAATAAATTTTTTCATCATATGATGGAGCTCATCCAATAGACGCATACCGTCCTTTATATCCAAACCAAGAGAACAGACAAGCTCTTCTGGTATCTTCAAAGCATCATCTTGAAGATCCCTTCCCTTTTTGGTTAAATTTATATATACATTTCTCTCGTCCTTTTCACTTCGGTTACGGGTAATATAGCCCTGTGCTTCCAGCTTCTTTAATAGGGGGGTTAGAGTACCCGAATCCAGAAATAGCTTCTTACCGAGATTCTTAATTGTGACCTCATCCTCTTCCCATAAAGCCATCATTATAATATATCCTGTATAAGTTAAGCCATAGGGATCAAGGATTGGTTTGTATTTACGGATTATTTCTTTTGAACAGACATATAGTGAAAAACATAGCTGGTTTTCAAGTCTTAGAATTTCATATTTCTTATCTCTATCTTCTTGTTTTGTATGATTCATTGCCGTATCCTTTCTTTTTGGTAACATATATTAATTAGATTCAAGCCAGCTTTGCTGTACAATTTAATTTTATACAATGTTTTTTAAAAAGTCAATAAAAAGGTATTGACAAATATAATAAATAGTATACAATGTAATTGTACACAATACAAACGAGCAATTATAAATAAAAGTTGCAAATTCAAAATAAATATCTGCAAGAGTGTAAAGAATATAAATGATAGATTAAAAGAAAGGAAGTATTTCATATGAAAGATATAAAACAATTAGTAGAAAATCGCCGTTCCTATTACGCAATTGATAAGAGTTCTCCTATTTCAGATCAGGAGATTAGAGATATTATTGAGCATGCAGTTAAATATGTACCTTCAGCCTTTAATTCACAGAGTGCTAGAGTCGTTCTTCTTCTGGGAGAAAACCATGATAAATTATGGGAGATTACAAGGGAGACCCTAAGAAAAATTGTCCCAGCAGACTCCTTCTCATCAACAGATGATAAAATCAATGGATTTAAGAACGGATATGGAACAATTCTCTTCTTTGAAGATGAAGAAGTGATTGAGGGACTTCAGGAACAGTTTTCTTTATATAAGGAATCATTTCCTGTATGGTCACTTCAGTCCTCAGGCATGCTTCAATATACTGTATGGGTTAACATAGAGGGTGCTGGTTTAGGAGCTTCATTGCAGCACTACAACCCCTTAATTGACGATGAGGTAAAAGAGACATGGAATCTACCTAAAAAGTGGAAGTTACTGGCGCAGATGCCTTTTGGTAAACCAACACAAGAGCCTGGTGATAAGGATTTTGCTCCAATAGAAAGTAGATTTAAAGTATATTCATAAAGACATATAATTAATTACAAGAAATATAAGCGGCTGTCGCAGAAGTAATTAAGGGAGTGTATATATTCCATCACACACTGATTAGTAGTACAGTTTGTATGATTTGTAAATCTTAATCGGACTAAAGTCCGATTTCGATAATACAAATCATAGCAAACCGTTCTCCTAAATGTGCATGATTGGAACATATACACTCCCTTTTATATTTTAGCGACAGCTTTTTATATAATGTATTTTTTTGATTGTATGTATTATACTATCATATATAAAATAAATTGGAAATTATCTAAATTTATGGTATTATCTGCTTATATCAACTACCTTAGGTAGAGCATTTGAGAAGAAAGGATAGAATTATGGATAAGGAATGGTCATTAGATATACTTTATAAGGGTTTAGAAGATAAGAAATATATAGAGGACAAAAAAAGGCTTAATCAACTGATAGAAGATATTAATAGCTTTAGTGAGACATTAGCTGAAGCTAATGATGAGGAAAAGCTTCTCCTATCTGCAATTGATTATATGGAGCAATTCGAACTGTTACAAGCCTCATTATCATCATATCTTTCCTTTAGAGAATCAGTTAATACATCAGACGGTAAGGTTGTCAATGAGCTTAATATGCTGGAAAAGCAGTTAAGCGGAGTATCCAAGCCATTTGCCATAATAAAAAAATGGATTGCAGGTATTGAGGCTATGGATAGCTATATGGATAAGCATCCTAAATTAAAGGCCTACTCATTTATGATTAATGATATAAAGCAGGACGCAAAACATCTCTTGAGTGATGATGTGGAAGATGTGATTGCTAAGCTTAATATATCAGCAGGTATGGCTTGGAGTAATATGCAGAGCTATCTAACTTCGACCCTTGAGGTTGAGTATAGAGGAGAGCTTATAACCATACCTGAGGTTCGCAACCTGGCATATAGTGAGAATCCTTCTGTGAGAAAGGATGCATATTATGCAGAGCTTAAGGCCTATGAGAAGGTTAAGGATGCTGTAAGTTATTCCTTGAATAATATAAAGACGCAGGTTAATACCATATCTGAATTAAGAGGATTTGAGTCACCTCTTGCTCAGACCTTAGAGTATTCCAAAATGAAAAGAGAAACATTAGATGCTATGCTAGAGGCCATGGTTGAATATATGCCTGTCTTTCATAAGTATCTTAAGTATAAGGCAAAACTTCTAGGCCATAAAAATGGTCTGCCCTGGTATGATTTATTTGCCCCAATGGGAGAGAGCGAGACTAAATTCACTGTTGAGGAAGCCAGGGAATACCTGGTTAAACACTTCAAGGGATTTTCTGATGATTTGGCTGACTTGGTGGAACAAGCCTTTGAGGAAAAGTGGATAGATTTCTTCCCCAGAAAGGGTAAGGTAGGAGGGGCATTTTGTGGCAATTTACCCTTTGTTAAGCAAAGTAGAATACTTACTAACTTTTCTGGAAGCTTAAGCGATGTGATAACGCTAGCACATGAGCTGGGACATGCATATCATGGGCTTCATATACAGGACCACCTTCCTCTGAATACCGATTATAGTATGCCGGTGGCTGAGACTGCTTCTACATTTAATGAGTCTTTAATAATGGAAGCGGCTATAAAGGGAGCCTCTGGTTTTGAGAAAATGGCTCTTATAGAAAGCCAGCTTCAGGATGTAACTCAGATAATGTGTGATATTTATTCAAGATATTTATTTGAGACAGAGGTATTTGAGAAATCCAAGCAAGGATTTTTATTTCCGGATGAGCTTAATGATATCATGCTAAGAGCTCAAAAGGCCGCTTATGGAGATGGACTGGATCATGATTATCTGCATCCTTATATGTGGGTAGTAAAGCCCCACTACTATTCAGAGGCGCTTAGCTTTTATAATTTCCCATATGCCTTCGGAGGTTTATTTGCAAGAGGTCTATATGAAAAGTATAAAAATGAGGGTGAGGCCTTTGTAGCTAAATACAAGGCTCTATTAAATGCGACAACTGTAAGTACAGTGGAGGATGCTGCAAAAGAAGCAGTAATCAATCTAGAAGAAGCGGATTTTTGGAGAACCAGCTTAAGAGCTATTGAAAATCTGGTGGATGAGTTTATAAAGCTTTCTTAAAATGATATTTGATATATAAGTATTAAGTAAGGATAAGACGAGATATTAATATATATTGTCTTATCCTTTGTTTTATATAATCTTTCTTGTTATATTTTGGGCTGAATTGATATACATAAATAAATCCTTTCTACTTCATAATAAGATTGAGTAGATGTATGCTATGAAGCACAATTCAACAAGGGTTTTCGTGAGTTTCGCAATTACCTATATAATCTATATTGCTGGAAGGAGATTGGATATGAGTTTGGTAGACGGCAAATCAGAGATACCTGTAGGCCTTGGTATGCGCCTATCATTAGATATGAAAGCAATGACTAACTTTTCAAATTTATCAGAAGCAAGAAAGCGAGAGCTCATAAGTTATATCGAGGGATCTACTACTGGAGAGGATGCTAAAAACCGTGTAACTGAGGTTGTTAATAGTCTCCATAATGGTGATTCATTTAGTTAGGAGGTATACTGGTATAGAGATAGACTGATAATAACTATAAAGAAATAATAGAGGCTAAAAAAGAAGAATGAAGGACAGGTTGGGAAGCCCGACTACTGTCCTTCATTAGGTTTATTATGAATTTATTTTAACTAATGCTTTAGTAGTATAGTGACTTGATTTACATGGACTTATCTGGAATTACCCATAAAAAACAAGGCTATAGTTCCTGGCCCTGAATGAGACCCAATGGTAGGACTTACATAATTTATAAGTATATCCTCTATACCAAAACGTTCTCTTACCAGTGAAGCTACATATTCAGCATCCTCTAGGCTGTCACCATGGCTTATAAATACTGTATCATTCTTGTCCCTGTAGCCTGCTAGTCTTTTATCCATATGCTCTACTAGAGACAGTAAGGCCTTCTTTCGTCCCCTAACATTGTTAAGAGGTACAAGACGCCCTTCATTATCTACATGCAGAACAGGCTTTACATTAATTAGAGTTCCGATAATGGCTGTGGTTTTTGACACACGGCCGCCTCTATGAAGGTGGTGTAAATCATCTACCGTAAAGATATGGCATAGATTTAGCTTGTTTTTTTCTAGCCAATCAGCAATATCGTTCATTGATTTTCCGGCTTCCTTTAATTTAACGGCTTTATGAACTAACAATCCCTCTCCTAGGGAGGCGCATAAGGAATCAATAACGATGATATTGGCACCAGGTATCTCCTCGCATAAATCCCTGGCAACGGTTGCAGTTACTGAACAGCTGCCACTTAAGGCAGAAGAAAATGCAATATGCAGGATATCATATCCTTGATCTAGTAGACTAATAAAAATATCTTTGGCATTCTTGGGATTAACAGCCATTGTGGTAGGCATAGAACCAGCTCGCATCTTATTGTAAAAATCCTTTGGTTCTAGTTGTTTTTTATCCCCATACACCTCATCGTCAAAGCTATAATAAAGTGGAACCACTCTTAAATCATGCTTTTTTACATATTCATCAGGTAAATCACTGGTGGTATCTGTAGTGATAATAAACTTTTTCATACCCCTCACCATCCCTTTCTATCATAGTTTATCTTCTACCTATTTTGCCTAAAAATTATAAATATAATGTAGTAATTAACAACATGGCAATAAGTAGTTTTAATTACGATATGATACATTATAACATACTACACAATGCAGATACAATATATTTTAACATAATTTCCAATATTATCAACATCGAATATCTATATTCATTATATCCAAGTAATCGAGTTAGTATTTAAAAAAATTGTCATATCATATATTAACAAAATATTTATAATATGCTAGTATAGGATGAGTAAGTTTTAAATAACTCAGTAGAGAGGTTAATGAGATATGTTAAGGAACATTATGTGCTTTGGAGATTCCAACACCTACGGCTTTGTAGCAGGTTCAGGCGGTAGATATGATGAAAATACCAGATGGACAAGATTACTTCAAAAACACTTGGGATTGGAATATTATATAATTGAAGAGGGTCTTAATGGCCGTACCACCATATATGATGATGAAGATATGAAGAATGTGAATGGAAGTCGATATCTTGAGGTTAGTGTTGCATCACACAGACCGCTAGATTTGGTAATTATTATGCTGGGTACTAACGACATTAAGGAAAGGTTTAGTGCCAGTGTAGAGGATATTGCCAAGGGGATGGCAGAGCTTGTTAAAACTCTTAAAAGGCCAGAGGTTTATGGTGGTGAAATATTGATAGTATCACCTATTCATATAAGTGATAAAATTATAGATTCTGAATACAGCGAATCCTTTGCAGGTTTAAAAGGGGCAGAAAAATCTAGATTACTGGCAGCAGAATTTAAGAAGCTGGCAGATGAGTATGGATGTCACTTTATGGATGCAGCTAATTATGCTAAGGCTGATGATACGGATGCAATACATCTGGATGCCAAGGGACATGCTTCCCTGGCAGAAGCGATATATGGAAAGATTAAGGAAATTGAAAGCATATAAGGACAAAACACTTAGGACATATGAATTTATATAGATTATAAAATACATACATAGGAGGATGGTTTGGAGAACTGGCTAATAAAGAATAAAAAGGCTGATTTTAAAAAGATTATGGAAGAATGCGGAGTCAGTGAGGTATTAGCACGCTGCCTTGTCAATAGAGGGATAGAAGATATTAATCAGATTAATTCATTTCTTCATACAAGTCTGGATAAGCTCCACAACCCCTTTCTTCTTAAAGATATGGAAAAAGCCTGTGACATCCTACAAGAAAAGATAGAAGAGGGAAAGAGAATACGCATTATTGGTGACTATGATGTAGACGGAGTGATGTCAACATATATATTATATAGTAGCTTGATGATTCTAGGAGCGGATGTTGATTATGAGATACCAGATCGCATAAATGACGGTTATGGTATAAATATCAGGATGGTAGAGGAAGCCTATGAGCAAGGAATTGATACTATATTAACCTGTGATAATGGAATTGTCGCTATGAATGAAATAAAAAAGGCTAAGGAATATGGGATGACGGTAATCGTGACAGACCATCACAGCCTTCATGAGGAAGATGACGGTACTATTGTTCTTCCTGAGGCAGATGCTATAATAAACCCAAATCAAGCTGATTGCTCATATCCTTTTACGGGCTTATGTGGAGCTGCTATAGCTTACAAATTAGCAATAGCCATGATAGGTAGGCATGGTCCTTATGATATGACAGAATATGAGATGGAGCTTCTGTCATATGCCGCAATTGCTACAGTCTGTGATGTAATGGATTTAGTAGATGAGAATCGTATAATAGTAAAGCACGGGCTGGACATACTAAAGAACACCCGGAATATAGGGTTACAGGCTTTGATGGATGTATGCCAAATTGATAAGGAGAAGCTTTCTGTTTTTCATTTAGGATTTATTATTGGCCCCTGCCTCAATGCTTCAGGGAGGCTTGACACAGCAAAAAAAGGTCTTGGACTATTATTGTCTGATACTAAAGGCCAAGCCCTAGAGCTGGCTATAGAGCTAAAGAGTCTTAATGAAGCACGAAAGGATATGACTGCTGATTATACAGAACAAGCGATAAGTATGATTGAAGAAAAGAAGATGCTAAGAGACAAGGTGCTGGTAGTATATCTTCCAGATTGTCATGAAAGTATAGCAGGAATAATAGCTGGACGTATCCGTGAGAAGTATTCTAGGCCAACAATAATTTTAACAGATTCCTTGGAATGCGCTAAGGGGTCAGGTAGATCTATAGAAAACTATAATATGATAGAAGAGCTATTAAAACATAGAGAGCTTATGGTTAAGCTAGGAGGACATCCTATGGCAGCCGGGCTATCTATTATGCCTGATAATATTGAGCTCTTAAGAAGCGCTTTGAATGAAAATGCACCCTTGACAGAGGAGATGCTAAGGCCTAAGGTAACTATAGATATATTGCTACCTCTAGGGTATATAACCGAGAGTCTGGTAGAAGAGCTGAAGCTTTTAGAGCCCTTTGGCAAGGGAAATGAAAAGCCATTGTTCGTAGATAGGGATTTAACCATTAAATCATTATTAGTTATAGGAAAAAATTCTAGCGGAATAAAGCTCAGGGTCAGAAACTCCTATGGAAGAGAGATGGATGCGCTATACTTTGGAGATGTAGATGGCTTCTTTAGTTATATAAGCGATAAATACGGAGAGGAAGAAACTAAGCGGCTAAAGACAGGAAGAGGAACTAATGTTAAGCTTACAGTTACATATTACCCCAATATCAATGAATATATGGGTTATAGAAATGTACAGATAATGATACAAAATTACCGATAATTAAAAATATCTTTTGAATATGTGGGACTTTTAAGTAATTGCAGAAGAACATTCATGCAATTCACTGTGATATATGCATAAAATGTAAGTTTAAAAACATTTTAGTCTATAATAATCAATAAAGCTTTGCGAAGAAGTGTCGTAAGTGATATAATATCCACGATAAGCAACATTTGAGCTCCTAATCTGCTTATAGATGCTATGATATCTTAAGCAGTTTATTAGATATAATAAGAGGGTGAACATTAGATTTAGCCCAAGAGAAAGGTTTGTGTGTATAAATGAAAAAGTTAGATGACTATGTAAGAAGTATACCGGATTTTCCAGAGCCAGGGATAATATTTCGAGATATAACGACTGTATTGCAGAATAAGGATGGACTGAAGCTTGCAATTGATCAAATGCAGGATCTTATAAAGGACATAGATTTTGACCTAATAGTTGGTCCCGAATCCAGAGGATTTATCTTTGGAGTGCCTATTGCTTATAATATGAATAAGGCATTTATTCCTGTTAGAAAAGAAGGAAAATTACCTTGCGAAACTATCTCAATGGATTATGAGCTGGAGTATGGCAAGGCTACTATAGAGATTCATAAGGATGCAATAAAGCCTGGACAAAAGGTAGTTATTGTTGATGATTTGATTGCAACTGGTGGTACTATTGAAGCAATCACCAAGCTTGTCGAGATGCTTGGAGGAGAGGTTGTAAAGATTATCTTCCTTATGGAATTAAAGGGCCTAAATGGCAGAAGTAAATTAACAGGCTATGATGTTGAAGCTGTTATTCAATATGAAGGTAATTAATGATATAATAGACATTTCTTATATAGAACATTTTTATATCTGAAACACTATTATAAAAGTATATATGAAACAGATAGTTGATAGGGTGAAAAATCTTTGATATCTATCTTGAAGTAATCTAAGATTTTTCACACTGAGATTAAAAAGATGGAGATTGCTATGGATATGGATGATGTTATGAATCAGGGTATATTGAATAGACCGGCTGCTACTTCGGTACCAGCTGATTTTACTTCGCCCGAACAGCTGTATAAGAAGCTGATTGATAAGGTGATTTCTTACCATCCGTCTGCAGATATCTCCATGCTTGAAAAGGCATATAATTTAGCCATGACGGCTCATAAGGATCAGCTTAGAAAATCAGGTGAGCCTTATATTGTACATCCTCTGTGTGTGGCAAATATTCTAGCAGAACTTGAGCTTGATAAGGAGAGTATAGTTTCGGGTATTCTTCATGATGTGGTAGAGGATACTGATATTACTATTACACAGGTTTCAGAGATGTTTTCTGATGAAGTTGCTCTTCTTGTGGACGGTGTAACCAAACTGACCCAGTTAAAATATTCTAAGGATAAGGTGGAGGTTCAGGCAGAAAATCTTAGAAAGATGTTCCTAGCCATGGCCAAGGATATACGTGTTATTCTTATAAAGCTGGCAGATAGGCTCCATAATATGCGAACCCTCAAGTATATGAAAGAGGAAAAGCAGAAGGAAATCGCCAGAGAAACCATGGATATCTATGCTCCTATCGCCCAGAGACTTGGTATATCTAAGATCAAGGTGGAGCTAGATGACCTATCCTTAAAATATCTTGAGCCTGAAATTTATAAGGATCTGGCTGAAAAGATATCCTCTAAAAAGAGTGAGCGTCAGGCTTATATTGATAGCATAGTTGAAGATGTTAGGTCCCATATCGATGAAGCAGGTATACCTGCAAAGATTGATGGTAGGATAAAGCATTTCTTTAGTATATATAAAAAGATGGTCAATCAGAGCAAGACAATAGACCAGATTTATGATTTATTTGCTGTACGAATTATTGTAGATTCCTTAAAGGATTGCTATGCGGCATTAGGGGTTATACACGAGATGTATAAACCAATTCCGGGCAGATTTAAGGATTATATTGCTATGCCTAAGCCTAACATGTATCAGTCGCTCCATACAACTCTTATTGGACCTAAGGGGCAGCCTTTTGAAGTGCAGATAAGAACCTATGATATGCATAGAACTGCAGAATATGGTATCGCTGCTCATTGGAAGTACAAGGAGGGAGTCGATGGTAAAGGAGCCTCCAATGCTGAGGAAGAGAAACTGACTTGGCTACGTCAGGTTCTTGAATGGCAGAGAGACCTATCTGACAATAAGGAGTTTTTAAGTCTTCTTAAAAATGATTTTGATTTATTCTCTGACAGTGTATATGCATTTACACCTACAGGGGACGTAAAAACACTACCCACAGGCTCTAATACTATAGATTTTGCATACAGCATTCACAGTGCTGTCGGCAACAAGATGGTAGGCGCAAGGGTAAATGGAAAGCTTGTACCTATTGATTATGTTATCCAGAACGGAGACCGAATAGAGATAATGACCTCGCAGAACTCTAAGGGGCCAAGTCGTGACTGGTTATCTATTGTTAAGAGTACCCAGGCAAAAAACAAAATTAATCAATGGTTTAAATCAATATTAAAGGAAGATAATATAAATAGAGGTAAGGAACTAGTTACAAGCTATTGTAAGCAAAAGAATATAACCCTCAGTGATCTTTTAAAGCCTGAATTTATCCGTGTAGTTATGCGAAAATACGGTTTTAAGGATTGGGATTCTATATTGGCTGCAGTAGGTCATGGAGGATTGAAGGAAAGCCAGGTTGTTAACAGACTTCATGAGGAGTATCGCCGAAAGAACAAGCTGGATATAACTGATGATAATATCCTAGAAAATATGGCTGATATTAAGGAGCATAGGCTTACTGAGAAGAAATCTAAGAACGGTATAGTTGTCAAGGGTATCCATGATCTGGCAGTCCGTTTCACAAAATGCTGTAGCCCTGTTCCCGGAGATGAAATAATAGGGTTTGTTACTAGAGGCAGAGGTGTATCAATTCATAGAACTGATTGCATTAATATAATAAACCTGCCTGAGGATGATAGAGCAAGACTTATTGATGCAGAATGGGATGTTCAGGATGGTAAGGACACAGGCGTATATCCTGCTGAAATTAAAATATATGCAAATAATAGAACCGGTGTACTTGTAGATATATCTAAGGTATTAACTGAGAATAAAATAGATGTAATATCCATGAACGTAAGAACCAGTAAGCAGGGTACAGCATCAATTAGTATTGGTTTTGAAATAAATGGAGTGGAACAGCTCAATGAAATAATTGCAAAAATCCGCAATGTGGAGAGCGTATTAGATATAGAACGTACAGCTGGTTAAAATGGCTAGGCTATGAGCTTTTGACTTGGACAAAGTGTAAACAGATCAGCTTATGTGAAGAGAGGTTATCAAGTGAGAAAGGTTAATATTAAGACGCTTGTACTGGGAATGGTACAGAATAATTGCTATATAGTAGGAGACCGGGAATCAAAGGAAGTAGTTGTTATTGATCCCGGTGATGATGTCTATAAAATTGAAAAATATCTTAAAGATAATGACCTGGAATGTAAGGCGATATTCCTTACCCACGGTCATTTTGACCATATAAGTGCAGTAGCAGAGCTTAAAGGTCTTACTGATGCACCTGTATATGCCCATGAGGCTGAGACAGAACTATTAAGTAATCCTGAGTTAAATGCATCAGCACTTGTTGGCGGTGAAGTAAGCCTTCAACAGGATATAATGATTAAGGATAAGGATGTATTTAATATAGCCGGTTTATCCTGGCAGGTGATACACACTCCTGGGCATACCCAAGGAGGAGTATGCTACCATCTATTGGAGCATGGGATGATATTTACTGGTGACACCATATTTTACGAAAGTGTTGGTAGGACTGATTTTCCTACTGGTAATCAGAATACACTGACTGAATCTATTCATAATCAGCTTATGGTACTTGCTGATAATATAGAGCTATATCCTGGACACGGAAGGCCGACTACTATAGGCCATGAAAGACAGAATAATCCTTATCTATAAAGGAGTAACAATGATTTATATAATATTATCAGATAGGGCATATGATAATGATGTCCGCCCAATTGTCAAATCCTTTTATCCCGATGTAAGCATAGAGATAGTGGACAAATCTGCTTTAATTGCCTATCAACCTTCCGATCCTGACGGTAGCATAAAGGATTCGTCCTTAACTCTTATTACTATTAATATTGAATTTGAAAAGGATAGAGTCAATATTAAAATTAAAGATAGTCAGGGAGCAGATTATAACTCCTTTGTTCATACACCAGACCCTGTTAAGGAGAGGCCAGCATATAAGAATGCAATGAAGCGCTTACTCTATAAGATGTTATCAAACTTAACAGAAAAGGAACTTCCATGGGGAATACTAACAGGTATTAGGCCTACCAAGCTTGTATATGAAATGCTAGAGGATGGCATAGATGAGGAAGGGATATATAGGTGGATGGGGCAGGAATATCTCTGCTCTGAGGATAGAATAAATACAAGTATACTTATTGCACGACGAGAAATGCAGCTTCTTAAGGAGCTAGACTATAGATCTGGATATAGCATCTATATTGGTATTCCATTTTGTCCAAGTACTTGTCTATACTGTTCATTTCCATCATTTTCGATAGAAAGATATGCTGATCTTGTAGATAGTTATCTGGATGCTTTAGAAAAGGAAATAAGCTATGGTGCTAGCTGCTTACCTAATAGAAAGCTATCTACAGTCTACCTGGGTGGAGGTACTCCAACCTCCCTATCAGCTAAGCAGCTGGATCGGTTGCTAGGACTTATTAGGGAGTCTTTTGATTTTACCCATGTTAGAGAGTTTTGTGTAGAGGCAGGACGGCCGGATAGTATAACCAAGGAAAAGCTTGACCTTCTAAAAAAATGGGGTGTTGATAGAATATCCATTAATCCTCAGACTATGCAACAAAGAACTTTAGATTTAATAGGAAGAGGGCATACCATATCTCAAATTGACCAGGCATTTCAGATGGCAAGAGATAGCGGCCATGAGAACATTAACATGGATATAATCATAGGACTTCCTGGAGAGACTCCTGATGATGTTATAGATACTCTTGATAAGATTAAGCTACTTAATCCCGATAGCCTTACAGTCCATACTCTGGCTATAAAGCGAGCGGCCCGACTGAATACTGAGATAGAAAGCTATAAGGGTCTTAGGGCTGAAGATGTTCCCAAGATGCTTCAGATCACAAAGGACTTTATGAGGGATAATAATTATCTCCCCTATTATCTTTATAGACAAAAGAATATGGCAGATAATCTTGAGAACATAGGCTATGCAAAACATGGCAAGGAAGGCTTATATAATATATTAATAATGGAAGAAAAACAGACAATTCTAGCTTTTGGGGCTGGTGCCATGTCTAAGTTCGTCTTCCACAATAGAAAACATATTGAGCGAGTGGATAATGTTAAGAGTCCTAAAGACTACATCAGTAGAATTGATGAGATGATAAGAAGGAAAAAGGATTTTTTATCTAAGAATCCTGATTTATAGGTATAACATATATGACATCTATAATATATTATCCGATATTGCACTTTCAGAGTGTTAACCTTATAATATATGAAACAAAAATTGTTAGAGGAGGAAAATCCTCCGTTGTAATTAGAATCATATTATTATTTATTGAGGAGGAAAATCCTCCGTTGTAAGTTGAAGCATATTATAATTTATTGAGGAGGAAAATCCTCCGTTGTAATTAGAATCATATTATTATTTATTGAGGAGGATTGAAAATGATTACAAAAAGACCGAAGGGAACTCAGGATTGGTATGGGCCGGATATGTATAAAAGGACCATTATTGAAGAGATTGCGCGGGAGTTATGTAAGGCATACCATATCAAGGAGATTATTACGCCAGCATTTGAGCATACAATCCTCTTTCAAAGAGGTGTAGGAGAAACAACTGATGTTGTACAAAAGGAGATGTATACCTTTCAGGACAAAGGTGATCGTAGTATAACCCTAAAGCCAGAGGGAACCGCAGGTGCTGTCCGTGCCTATTTAGAGAACAATCTATATGCAGAGGCCCAGCCTACAAAGCTTTTTTACATCACTCAAGCATTTCGATATGAGAATCCTCAAAGTGGCAGGTTTAGGCAACATCATCAGTTTGGTGTTGAATTCTTTGGCTCTGCAAGTCCTTTAGCAGAGATAGAGATTATTAGCCTATTGACTGAATTTATGGATAAACTTGGCCTAAAGGGAGTGAACCTATATATCAATAGTATCGGATGTAAAAGCTGCAGAAAAACCTATAATGAGGCTTTGCTTAGCTTCCTTAAGGAGCATGAAAATGAATTATGTAGCACCTGTAGAGAGAGGATGCAGAAGAATCCTCTTCGTGTTCTTGACTGCAAGGTGCCCACATGTGGAGAGATTATTAAGAGTGCTCCAAGAACAATTGATTATCTGGATGAGGAATGCAGGGAACATTTTAATGAGCTGCAGAGCCTTCTAAATGAAATGAAGATTCCTTATAAGGTGGATTCAGGGATTGTAAGAGGTTTGGATTATTATACTAAGACAGTATTTGAATTTATCAATAGTGAAGGGCTTACTCTGTGTGGAGGCGGAAGATACGATAATCTAATCAATGAGATTGATGAAAAGCAGGATATTCCTGCCGTTGGTTTTGGATTTGGCATAGAGAGGATTATAAAGGAGTTAAATGCAGAAGGAGTGAAGCTGGCCGATGAACCTGCAGTGGACCTTTATGTAGGCATACTGGGTAAGGAATCAAAAGCTGCGGCCTATGGTTTGGTTAAAAAGCTGAGACAAAAAGGTCTTATAGTGGAAACTGATTACATGGACAGAAGTGTAAAGGCACAGATGAAATATGCCAATAAAATAGGTGCATTAAATACAGTAATCATTGGTGCTGATGAATTGGCAGCAGGAAAGGCTCATATAAAAAATATGGACTCAGGCAATCAGACGGAGGTTGACTTAGACAAAATAGCTGAGCATTTAAGGATGATATAGACAAAAGAGCAGAGCATTTAATGGGATAGAGAGGAGACCTATGAAGAAAGAAGATGCAAGTAATATTTGGTTATCGCCCTTAATAAGCGATGGAATGATTCTACAAAGAAATTCCATCGTGAAGATATGGGGAAAGGGTGTTCCTGGTAAGGAGTTAAGACTGACTTTTATGCAGCAGGATTATGTTATCATGGTTCAGGCTGATGGAAGCTGGGAGATTGACTTAGGCAATCTAAAGCCAGGCGGACCTTATGTTATGGACATACACCACGAAGGTGAAGATAAGCATATTAAGGACATTCTAGTAGGTGACGTATGGGTATTGGCAGGCCAATCCAATATGCAGATTCCAGTAGAAAGAACCCTTGATTTATTTGAAGATGAGGTAAAGGGTGTAGATATTCCAGAGATCAGACAATTTACAGTACCCATGGTCTATGATTTTCATGGACCCGAAGAGGAGCTTAGTGATGGTAGCTGGGTTCCAGTTACAGCTGAGTCCATATATAGCTTTAGTGCAATAGGCTATTTCTTTTCTAAGAAGATATATGACAAACATAAGATACCTATTGGATTATTGTTTACAGCCATAGGGGGAACACCGGCAGAGGCATGGATAAGTGAAGGCTCCCTTATGAGATTTGACAGATTTAAAGAAATCCTGAGTATGTGCAAGGATGATTCCTATGTTCAGGATACTATGGAGAGGGAGAATGAAAACAATAACAATTGGTATCATGAGCTCTATGAGGCAGACGAAGGCCTAAAGGATGAACCTTGGTATAGTGAGAATATCAAGGAAAATGACTGGAAGGATATCCAACTTCCTGCAGGCTTTCATGGTACAGAGCTAGAGCCTATCCGAGGCACAGTGTGGTTCAGGAAAGAGGTTGATATTCCAGACCATATGGCTGGAAAGGAAGGAAAGCTATACCTGGGCAGTCTTGTGGATGGAGATGACACCTACATAAATGGTGTTAAAGTTGGGAATACAGGATATATGTACCCTCCCAGACGCTATTTAATCCCTGAGGGTTTGTTAAAAGCAGGTAAGAATAACATAACAGTGCGCTTGATTATGACCCACAGTATTGGTGGCTTTGTGCCAGATATGCCATATTTTATTAAAGTAGATGGTGAAGAACTTCCTATATCCGGAGTCTGGAGATATAAGGTTGGTGCTTTTACAAAACCCCAAGGTCCCAGTACCTTCTTCCAATATAAGCCTACGGGAGTTTATAATGGTATGATTTATCCTTTACGTAATTATAAGGTGACGGGGGTGCTGTGGTATCAGGGCGAATCTAACACAGGATATCCTTATGATTATAAGGAACTATTTGAGACTGTTATAAGCGATTGGCGCAAACTATGGGACAGCCCCAAGCTACCATTTTACTATGTTCAGCTGGCTAACTATAGTCAATGGAGATTTGAGCCAGAGGTTAGCGGTTGGGCGCAGGTTAGAGAAGCTCAAAGGCAGGTAATGGAAAACCCTAACACAGGAATGGCAGTTACTATAGATGTAGGTATGTATAATGATTTACATCCATGGAACAAGAAGAGTGTTGGCGAAAGACTTGCCCTGTGGGCTCTAAAGGATATGTATGGAGAAGACAATGTGTGTAGTGGGCCGATATATAAGGATATGATAGTAGAGGATAAGAAGGCAAAGCTTTACTTTGACTATATTGGTAGTGGCCTACTTATACAGGGTGATAAATTAGAGACTTTTGAAATCGCTGGTGAAGACGGAGTTTTTCATCCAGCAGAGGCAACTATAGAGGGCGAATGTATTGTTGTAAGCAGCAATAAGGTCATAAGTCCTCAAAAGGTCCGTTATGCATGGGCCGATAATCCGGAAAGGGCTAACTTATTTAATAAGGAAGGTCTACCGGCATCCCCATTTATAACTTAAGCTTTACATTATTAATATGATTAGTCCATAATTATAGCATGATAAGGAGGAGACAATGTGATTAGACATATTGTGGCTTGGGATTTTAGAGAGGAATATTCAGAGGATGAAATGAGGGTCTATGGTGAGGAAATCAAGAAGGAATTAGAAAATCTAAAGAATCTTATTGATGGAATCGTATCAATAAATGTTTTAACAAATGCAATGTTTTCATCTGAAGCGGATATATTACTGGATTCGGTATTTGTAGATGAGGATGCATATAAGGCATACCAAACACATCCTGAACACGAAAGGGTTGGAACCTATGTGGTAAGACCTAGAACCTGTAATAGAAAATGCTTTGATTACTATTTCGAATAAAGAGGTGATTAGAAGAATGGCAGAATCAATGAAGGGCTTACGCAGAAGCCATAGGTGTACCGAATTATCTAATCGTAATATAGGAGAAACGGTTACTGTAATGGGATGGGTACAAAAAAGTAGAAATAAAGGCGGAATTATATTTGTAGATTTAAGGGACCGTTCTGGAATCCTGCAGATTATTTTTGAGGAAAGTGATGTTGGAAGCGAAGGATTTGAAAAGGCAGAGCATATAAGAAGTGAATATGTTATTGCAGTAGTAGGAAAGGTTGAAGCCAGATCTGGTGCTGTTAATAAGGATTTAAAGACAGGTGATATTGAGATAAGAGCAAATGAGCTTAGAATTCTGTCTGAAGCTGATACTCCTCCTTTTCCTGTTGAAGAGGATAGTAAGACTAAAGAGGATTTAAGGCTCAAGTATAGATATTTGGATCTTAGAAGGCCAGATCTTCAGAGAAATCTTATGCTTAGAAGTAAGGTTGCTAATATTACTCGTAGCTTCTTAACAGAAGAGGGATTTTTGGAGATTGAAACCCCTATGCTTACCAAAAGTACACCTGAGGGAGCTAGGGATTATCTAGTTCCAAGCCGTGTGCATCCTGGGAACTTTTATGCCCTTCCACAATCGCCACAGCTTTTTAAGCAACTACTTATGTGTGCTGGCTATGATAGGTATTTCCAGCTGGCAAAATGCTTCCGTGATGAAGACTTAAGAGCGGATCGTCAGCCAGAGTTTACACAGATAGACATGGAGTTATCCTTTGTGGACGTGGATGATGTTATTGATGTAAATGAAAGACTCCTACAGAAGATGTTTAAGGAAAGTATAGGAATTGATATAGAGCTTCCCATACAGAGGATGACCTATGCAGAGGCTATGGACAGATTCGGATCTGACAAGCCAGATATTCGCTTTGGTCTGGAGCTTGTGAATGTGTCTGAGCAAGTAAAGGACTGTGGATTTGGGGTATTTACCTCTGCCCTTGAAAAGGGTGGCTCAGTTCGTGGTATAAATGCAGATGGCCAAGCCGCTATGCCCAGAAAGAAGATAGATGCCTTAATAGATTACGTCAAGGATTTTGGGGCAAAGGGACTAGCATATCTTGCTATAAATGAGGATGGTTCCTATAAGTCTTCCTTTGCTAAATTTATGACAGAGGACCAGCTGGACGGGCTGGTAAAGGCTATGAATGGTAAAGCAGGGGATCTACTATTTTTTGCAGCTGATGAAGATGAAATCGTATTTGCTGTACTGGGTAATTTGAGGCTGGAGCTAGCTAGGAATCTAGAGCTCTTGGATAAGGATGATTATAAATTCCTATGGGTCACCGAGTTCCCTCTTCTTGAGTACTCTGAGGAGGATAAGAGATTTGTTGCGAAGCATCACCCATTTACCATGCCTATGGATGAGGACCTGCATTTATTAGATACTGATCCAGGTAAGGTTAGGGCAAAGGCTTATGATATGGTATTAAATGGAACAGAGATTGGTGGAGGCTCCGTAAGAATATATCAGAGTGAAATTCAGGAAAAGATGTTTGAGGTTCTTGGCTTCACTAAGGAGGCTGCATACGAAAGATTCGGATTTTTGCTAAATGCATTTAAACTTGGCGTTCCCCCTCATGCAGGTCTAGCATATGGACTTGACCGCTTAATAATGCTAATGGCCAAAGAGGACAGCATTCGTGATGTCATTGCCTTNCCGAAGGTNAAGGATGCCTCTTGTCTAATGACAGAAGCACCCAATACCGTGGATGATAAGCAGCTTAAGGAGCTGGGTATAGAGGTAAAAAAGAGGTAGGCCATGAAAGACGTCATTTATATCCTTGTTATAGTTTATTTTCTGATTATGAATCTTGTAGGTTTTATAACAATGGGAATAGATAAAATAAAGGCTAGAAAGAGAGGGTGGCGCATTTCTGAGCGCACCCTCATTTTGATTGCCTTTTTTGGAGGAGCATTGGGCTCNTTTCTTGGGATGAAAATATTTAGGCATAAGACAAAGCATATGAAATTTGTAATTCTCATACCATTAGCCTTACTTGTAAATATTCTTGTCTTTTTTGTTAAAGTATTGACATAAAAGTTAACAAGTGATATCATTGCTTTAAGACGAAGACGCTTTAAAGCGTTAAATCGGAAAAGAATATAGGTAAGCGAGGATAAGAAAGTGGTAATAAAAATAGTGTTTTTAATATGCTTCTTTGCGATTATGCTTGGAATTGGAATCTTTGCTAGAAAGCATGCTAGAAATGTGGGAGATTTCGTATTGGGAGGCAGAGCGGTAGGACCTTGGTTAACTGCCTTTGCATATGGAACCTCTTATTTTTCTGCCGTTGTATTTGTAGGGTATGCTGGGCAATTCGGATGGAAATACGGTATTTCTGCTACATGGATTGGTATAGGAAATGCATTTATTGGTAGTCTCTTGGCCTGGGTAGTACTGGGCAGACGGACGCGGGTTATGACCAACCATCTAAAATCAGCCACCATGCCAGATTTCTTTGGTAGTCGTTTTGACAGCAAGGGCATAAAGATAGCTGCATCTGCAATATCCTTTATTTTTTTAGTTCCTTATACGGCATCAGTTTATAATGGATTGTCCAGACTTTTTGAGATGGCTTTTAATATTCCCTATTGGGTATGTGTATTATCGATGGCAGCCTTAACAGGTGTCTATGTAATTATGGGTGGCTATATGGCTACTGCTATCAATGATTTTATACAGGGTATTATAATGCTATTTGGAATAATTGCTATTATCGGTGCTGTCCTAAGCCAGCAGGGAGGCTTCCTAGCTGCTTTTGGAAAGCTAGCTGAGCTTGAAAGTGATATTCCGGTAACATTAGGACAGCAAGGGGTCTTTACATCCATCTTGGGTCCTGACCCCATAAATCTCCTCGGGGTTGTGGTGTTGACCTCCTTAGGAACCTGGGGCCTTCCTCAGATGGTACATAAGTTCTACACTATAGATAGTGAAAAATCAATAAAAACCGGAACTATTATTTCTACTATATTTGCTCTGGTAATAGCTGGAGGTAGCTATTTTCTAGGAGGTTTCGGAAGGTTATTTGATAATCAGGCCATATATAATGAGCAGGGTGGAGTAATATATGATGCCATTGTGCCCCATATGCTTCATTCTTTATCTGATGCACTAGTTGGTGTAGTTATAATATTGGTCTTATCTGCATCTATGTCAACTTTATCAAGCCTAGTATTGACATCAAGCTCGACTCTTACTCTGGATTTTATAAAAGGCTTTATATATAAGGATATGAACGAGAAGAAGCAACTAGGTATCATGAAATTATTTATAGTGTTATTTATAATGGTTTCTGTAATACTGGCTTTAGATCCTCCGGTCTTTATAGCGCAGCTTATGGGAATATCCTGGGGGGCTTTAGCAGGAGCCTTTCTGGCGCCACTTTTATATGGCCTATATTGGAAGAGAGTCACCAGGGCTGCTGTTTGGGCAAGCTTTATTACAGGTGTAGGAATTACAAGTACCAATATGATATTTGGTTATATAGGCTCCCCTATAAATGCTGGAGCTATAGCTATGGTTGCGGGACTTGTGATAGTTCCAGTGGTCAGTATCCTTACGCCTAGTATGAATAAGGATAAAATTGATTCTGTGTTTGAATGTTATGATGAGGCAGTTGCTTCACATAAGGATAAGTAAGGCAGTAGAGATAATAAATCAAATTGAGATAATATAGGGGGATGATGTGATGATTTGGGCTAAGGAAGAAACCCTAACAAGGCAGGAGATAGAAGAAATTCAATTTACAAGACTTAAGGATACCTTAAAGCGTATCTATGATAAGGTAGCTGCATATCGAGAGAAAATGGATGCAGTTGGAGTAGGCTGTGAGGATATCAAGTCGCTTGATGATATCACTAAGCTGCCATTCACCGTCAAACAGGATCTAAGAGATAACTATCCCTATGGATTGTTTACTGTGCCAAAAAAAGAGCTGGTTCGTATCCATGCCTCCTCTGGAACCACGGGTAAACCTACTGTTGTCGGATATACTAAAAATGATATGGATATGTGGACAGAATGTGTTTCTAGAATTGCCTGTATGGGAGGGGCAACAGCTGATGATGTAGCACAGATTAGCTTTGGATATGGAATGTTCACCGGAGCCTTAGGCCTTCATTATGGCTTGGAGAATATCGGAGCCAGTGTGGTTCCTGCTTCCTGTGGAAATACTCAGAAGCAGATAATGTATATGCAGGACTTTGGTGCGACTCTTCTGGTAGCAACACCTTCATATGCATTACATATTGCTGAGGTAGCAAGAGATATGGGGGTAGATCCATCAAAGGATCTGAATGTAAAAATCGGTCTTTTTGGTGGTGAAGGCATGACTGAGCCTATGAGAGAAGAGATGTATAGGCTTTGGGGCAGTGATATGAAGGCGACTCAGAATTACGGAATGAGTGAACTGATAGGACCAGGAGTGTCTGGAGAATGTCTAGAGCTTTGTGGTATGCATATAAATGAAGATCATTTTATACCAGAGATAATAGATCCCGACACAGGAGAGGTTTTGCCTCCAGGAGAGAAAGGAGAGCTTGTTGTTACTTGTATCACAAAGGAAGCTCTTCCCCTAATCCGTTATCGAACTGGTGATATAACAAGGCTATTTTATGAGCCATGTAAATGTGGAAGAACCACTGTAAGGATGGAGAATATATCAGGTAGATCAGATGATATGTTGGTAATTCGAGGAGTTAATGTGTTTCCTAGTCAGATAGAAGAGGTACTTCTAAATGTGAAGGAAATCGGCGCTCATTATGAAATTCTAGTTGAGAGAAAAAATTATCTTGATACCATGGAGATAAAGGTGGAGCTAGCAGATGAAACTTTGCTTGATTCCTATGCTAAGCTAGGTGAGTTAGAAAAGAAAATCAAATTTAGCCTAAAAACTGTACTTGGACTAGATGCTATGATAAAATTAGTAGCACCTAGAAGTTTAAAGAGATTTGAGGGTAAGGCAAGAAGGGTAACAGATTTACGATAAAATAGCTTGCTTTATACAACGAAAGGGGAAACAAAAGTGTCAGAAAAAGTATTGATGCTCGGAAATGAAGCATTTGCACGTGGCGCATATGAGGCAGGATGTAAGGTATCTGCTGCATATCCGGGCACACCCAGCACAGAAATTAGTGAAAATATTATAAAATATAAAGAAATATATTCTGAGTGGTCACCTAATGAGAAGGTGGCTATGGAAGTGGCTGTAGGGGCATCAATAATAGGTGTCCGAGCCTTGGCGTCCATGAAGCATGTTGGATTAAACGTTGCGGCAGATCCACTATTTACTGCTTCATATATTGGTGTAACCGGGGGCTTGGTGGCGATAATCGCCGATGATCCTGGACTATATAGCTCGCAGAACGAGCAGGATACCAGGGCGGTGGCAAGAGCGGCAAAAATTCCTGTACTAGAGCCTTCAGATAGTGCAGAGGCAAAAGAATTTGTCAAATTTGCATTTGACTTAAGTGAGAAATATGATACGCCAGTTATTGTGAGAAGCACAACAAGGCTTTCTCATTCCCAAGGACTGGTGGAATTAGGCGATAGAGTTGATATTCAGGATAAACCTTATGTAAGAGATGCAGCTAAAAATGTTATGATGCCTGGTAACGCCAAGGGGCGTCATCTTCTTGTTGAGAGTAGGGAAAAAGCACTCATTAATGATAGCTGTGATTTTCCTATAAACACAGTGGAATATAAGGATAAGAAAATAGGTGTTATAACCTCAGGGATACCCTACCAATATGTCAAAGAGGCACTACCAGAGGCATCGGTCCTAAAGCTTGGAATAGTAAATCCTCTTCCAAGAAAGCTGATTGAAGATTTTGCTTCCAAGGTGGATACCCTCTATGTAATTGAAGAGCTAGATCCTATTATTGAGGAGCAGGTAAAATCCTGGGGCATAAAAGCAATAGGCAAGGATATTCTGACTGTACAGGGAGAATACTCTGCCAATATGATTAGAAGAGCGGTTAAAGGAGAAGAAATATCTATACTTCCAGCGACTGATATTCCAAATAGACCTCCGATACTATGTCCAGGTTGTCCCCATAGAAGTGTATACACTATACTAAAAAAATTAAAAATTCGTGCTGCAGGAGATATCGGTTGCTATACCCTAGGGGCTGTGGCGCCTTTAGGTGTTGTAGATACCACTATATGTATGGGAGCCAGTATCTCATCCCTCCATGGTATGGAGAAGGCAAAAGGTAAGGATTATATCAAGGACTGGGTAGCTGTAATAGGAGACGGCACATTCTTACATACAGGAATTAATTCCTTAATGAATATGGTTTATAACAAAGGGACTGGAACTGTATTGATCTTGGACAATTCAACGACAGGAATGACAGGGCATCAGGACCATGCCGCTACAGGAAAAACTTTGATGGGTGAAGCTACATATTCCGTTGACTTAGAAAAGCTGTGTAGAGCAGTAGGGGTACAGCAGGTCCATGTTATTAATGCATTTGATACCAAAAATCTAGAAAAAACAATTAAGGAAGCAGTAGTAGCCGACGAAATTGTAGTTATTATTGCACAGGCTCCTTGTGCCTTGCTAGATAAATCACCTGTTACCAAACAGTATGCCATAGATCAGGAAAAGTGCAAAAAGTGTGGGCTCTGTATGAAGCCCGGATGTCCTGCCATAACCAAGAGAGAGAATGGGGATATTGAGATTAACGATACCATGTGCAATGGCTGTGGCCTATGCGCAGATCAATGTAGATTTGACGCAATTAAAAGTATATAGTTGAAATAGCACTTTCAACTTTGAAACGAGGTGTAATTTTGGAAACAAAGAATATAATGATAGTAGGTGTAGGTGGACAGGGCACCTTACTAACTAGTAGAATACTTGGTGGCCTTACCATCGGTGCCGGCTATGATGTTAAGCTATCAGAGGTACATGGTATGGCCCAGCGTGGAGGAAGTGTTGTTACATTTGTCAGATACGGTGAAAAGGTATATGAGCCTATAGTTGAAGAGGGCCAGGCGGATGTACTAATTGCCTTTGAAAAGCTGGAGGCCTTAAGGTATGTACATTTTCTTAAGAAAGACGGGGCTATAGTAGTAAATGACCAACAGATTGATCCTATGCCTGTGGTTATAGGAGCTGCGAAATACCCGGAAAATATTCTTGAGGAGATTTCAAAAAACCATAGAGTATATAAGGTTGATGCCATAGAGGAAGCCAAAAGGCTTGGTAACAGTAGGGTGTTTAATGTAATAGTGTTGGGTATAGCAGCTCAGCATATGGAATTTTCCAAGGAGGAATGGTTATCAGTAATCGAAAAGACTGTTCCAGCAAAGACTATAGATATAAATAAAAAGGCATTTGAACTTGGATATAATTTAAGATAGAAGAGAAAGATAAGTTGTGTCTTGAATGGCATAGTATATCATCACGCTTAGTTCGATACGAAATTGGCGGACAGGTACGCTGGGGCGTACTTGAAAGGATAATAAGGGAGGGTTATTAGATGATTCGACAGCTATCAATATTTATACAGAATGAGATAGGGAGTGTTGCAGGAGTTACATCCATACTTAAAAATAATAATATTAATTTAAGGGCGATTGCTTCCTTTGACACACCGGAATTTGCTATTCTAAGAATTGTTGTTGATCAGCTAGAGAAAGCAAAAACACTACTTATAAATAGTGGTTTTGCAGTCACCATGTCAGAGGCTATAGCAGTTGAGCTAGAGGATAAGCCAGGAGTATTGCATGATTTACTTCAGGTTATAGCAGATGCAGGTTTTGGAGTAAATTATATCTATTCCATAGTATTTCGCAATGGTGAGGTTCCTTTAATTATACTAAATACAGATAATCTTGAAAAGTCCAAAGAGGTATTGATAGAGAAAGGGTATTCGATTGCTGAGCAGGAGGATGTTATATTATGATATGGAACGAAACGAAGGAATGCATGAGCAGAGATGAAATCCTTAATATGCAAAGCGCTAGGCTTAAGAAAACCGTAAGTCGTGTCTATCACAACGTGGAATTCTATCGTAAAAAGATGCAACAGTTAGGTCTTGAACCTGGTGATATAAAGGGAATAGAAGATTTACATAAACTTCCCTATACAACCAAAGAGGACCTAAGAGATAATTATCCCTTTGGTTTATTTGCAGTACCTCAGTCTGAGGTTATACGTGTTCATGCATCTTCTGGTACTACAGGTAAGGCTACCGTAGTAGGATATACTAGAAGAGATATTGAGATTTGGCAGGAGTGTGTTACAAGGGTACTTGCTATGGCAGGAATAGGTGCAAATGATAAAATTCAAGTTGCATATGGATATGGACTCTTTACAGGGGGACTAGGTCTACATTATGGGGCTGAGAATCTTGGAGCAACCGTAATACCCATGTCTACAGGTAATACACAGAGGCTTATAACTATGATGGAGGATTTTGAAGCGACAGCTATAGCCTGTACCCCATCTTATCTTCTGCATATAGCGGAGACTCTAGAAGAGGCGGGAAAGACTGATAAAATCAAGTTAAAAGCAGCTATCTGTGGAGCAGAACCTTGGACAGAGAACATGCGGAAGGAGATTGAGTCGAAGCTTAACCTTAAGGCCTATGATATCTATGGACTTAGTGAGATACTTGGACCCGGAGTAGCAGCAGACTGCGATGCTCATTGCGGACTACATGTATACGAGGATCATTTTGTACCTGAGGTTATAAATCCTGAAACTCTAGAACCCTGCAAGGAAGGAGAGATAGGGGAGCTGGTATTTACGACTATAACTAAAGAAGCCCTACCCCTATTTCGCTATAGAACTAAGGATCTTACAAGTATTACCTATGAACCATGTGACTGTGGTAGAACCATAGCCAGAATATCCAGATTTAAAGGTCGTTCAGATGATATGCTGATTATACGCGGTGTCAATGTATTTCCGTCCCAGGTGGAATCCGCATTGCTTGAAATGGGTGAAACAAGTCCTCATTATATACTTATTGTTGACAGAGTTAACAATCTCGATGTACTTGAGATACAGGTTGAGGTTGAAGAGCGCTTCTTCTCAGATGAGATTAGACAGCTAGAGGGCCTGACTAAGAAAATTGCACATGTGCTTCAGACTGCTCTAGGTCTTGGGGTAAAGGTAACATTGGTTGAACCTAAGACCATTGCCAGAAGTGAAGGAAAAGCCAAACGAGTTATAGATAAGAGGAAGCTTATATAGAGTAGCGGGAGAATGGAGGTTAAGATGCTAATAAAACAGCTATCGGTATTTATTGAGAATAAGGAAGGCAGATTGGAAGGGGTTACCCAGGTATTAATGGAGCATAATATTAATATTGCTTCCTTTAGTCTTGCTGATACTGCCGAATACGGCATGCTTAGAATGATTGTATCCGACCCAGAGAAAGGGAAAAGAGTATTGCGGGAAGAGGGCTTTTCTGCCAAGCTAACTGATGTTATTGCGGTTAAGATTTCACAAAAGCCCGGAACCCTTCATGAGGTTTTAAAGGTATTATTTGAAGCAGGCTTGAGTGTGGAATATATGTATACCCTAGCAACTGCTGGAAAAGACACATCAATTATCATGAAGATATGTGATTTAGGCAAAGCACTAGAAGTGCTGAAAGAGTGCGGATATATGGTTTGTACCGCTAAAGAAGCATATGAAATAAATAATAATTCTAATTAACATTCTAATTAACTTAAAAGCGAGAGAATATATGCTATATATATAAATAATGTTTGACAGCGCTAAAAAAGAGTGCTATGATGAATGTGTTGCTGAACAATCAGCAATTAGATTAATATTTTTTTGGAGGAATTTATACATGAACAAAGGTACAGTAAAGTGGTTCAACAATCAGAAGGGCTTTGGCTTTATCTCTGATGAGCAGGGTAACGATGTATTCGTTCACTATTCAGGTCTTAACATGGAAGGCTTCAAATCTTTAGAAGAAGGCCAAGAAGTTGAGTTTGAAGTAGTTCAGGGAGCTAAGGGTCCTCAGGCAACTAACGTAGTAAGAGTATAATCAAGATTGGGTTTACAATGTACCTTTTTCTAAACTATATATAAGTTTTAAAAATTGGATATATTGTCATAAACAACGAATTTGATTAAAAAAATCCTTAAGGTTTATCCTTAAGGATTTTTTTGTCTTAATTAGCACTTGTATCATTTTTGATTATGCGCTCAAGTAGATAAAGTAGTGGCTTAAAAAGCACCAATACCACAAGGTAGTTACTGATACAGTGAATCGCATCAAAGGGAATCCCACTAATAATACCTGATATTGCCATAGAGGCTCCACCTATAAAAAAGTATGGAATTGAACAAAGTGCACCAAAGCACAGTCCATATGTTCCGGCTAGTATGGCCCAAAAGAAGGGTGAACGCTTATTTCTATATAGCATAGTTATAAGCATTAATATAGTCCATACATAAAGGTAGTTTATCCACCATATGCCAAACCCGTAGATTAGCCCCTCTACCATAACAAAGACATAGATAATATATAATGTTTTCCACCCATATATTATAGTGGATAGGATAATAATTAAGGTTACAAGCTCTATATTTGGTAGGAAGGATAGGGCTACTTGTTGGGTTATAAGAATAGCCGATATAATTCCCATAGTTACAATATCTTTAGTACGCATGGGCATCTTCACATCCTTAATAGCCTACCATAAGTGTAAGCTCATACTTGTCCTTATCCTGTATTTTTATCATATCCACACCATATTCAGAAAACTCACCATCTTTAGTGAGGCTCCACCACTCTTGTTTACTTTCATCAATTTTTCTTCCATTAACCTCAGTTATAAGAAGGCCATATATACTTTCTTCACCATCAATTAAATTCTTCTCATCCAAGGCTTCCCTTAGAGTCTCTGCTTCTGTGATAATAGTAAACTCAGCAGTCTCTTCATCAGGAACTATTACCTGGACTAGAATCTCTTTTCTTCCCTCAGTAGCTGTATCGTTCTTGTTAAAATACACGTATAACAAAATAGCAGCTACAGAAAATAGAACCACTGTTCCTAGGATTGCCTTAAAAACATTTTTTTTCTCTTTCATTTTGATCTCCTTTCTTTCAAAAGGCATAAAAAAAGCCTTTCCCCACAAATAGGAAAGGACAATAAAGAAAGCTTCTTTATTGTACCCTTGTCCATGACTCGTGGAACTGATGGTACTGGTTATAAGCAGGTATTCTGACTCATGGATCATAGCCTTAGCTCTGGCCTTCCCAGATATGATAGGAATCTATATCCCCATCTGATGATTATATCCAGTGGCAGGTATAATATATATACTTAGAGCTGGCTCCCCATTTACAGCGGCGAGACCGTACAGGAGTTGCACCTGTTTCCCTTTTAATTCCAAAGACTATATAGATTATAGCTTTGAAACACTTAAAACCATTCGCTATAACAATCTCAATATCGCACCCTAAAGTAAGTGTTCGGTCTGAGATGTGACAATATATTGTGGTTATATTAAACCTTATTACTATATATTGTTTATAAAGTATACAATAGGCAGATAATCTTGTCAATGAAATTGTAAACAAGAAATATAAAGAAATATTGGATTATCAAAATACTTGTGTTATACTGTTGATTAATAATAAGAAAGACCAAGAAAAAGGAGATAATAAATGAAGATCACACAAAAACCATTTGGTAAAACAAAAAATGGAGAAGATGCTACTCTGTATACTATTACCAATAATAATGGCATGAAGATATCATTTACAAACTATGGAGCCAATATCGTAAGTATAATAGTTCCTGATAGAGAGGGTAATTTTGCAGATGTGGCCTTAGGTTATAGTAATATCCAGGGCTATGAGAATAATGGTCCAGGATTTGGTTCCTTTATAGGAAGAAGCGCCAACCGTATTAAGGGAGCTAAGTTTGAGTTAAATGGAAAGGTATATAATCTCCAAAAGAACGAAGGGGAGAACAATCTACATGGAGGAACACCGGCCTACAATATGGTCATGTATGAGGCAGAAGTTTATAAAGAAGAGGATATGATAAGCCTTGAGTTCTCAAGACTAAGTCCTGATATGGAGCAGGGTTTTCCGGGTAACTTAGATATAACCGTAACCTATAGCCTTACAGAGAATAACGAATTGGTTATTGAATATCATGCAGTTTCAGACAAGGATACTGTAGTAAATCTTACCAATCATTCATATTTTAATCTTTCAGGTCATAATAGTGGCGATATATTGGATCATAAGGTTTGGATAAAGTCAGACAAGTTCACACCTACTACTGATGATTTAATTCCCACAGGTGAATTAAGGGATGTAGAGGGTACTCCTATGGATTTTCGTACCTTAAAGAGAATCGGAGACGATATAGATGCTGATTATGGGCCTCTAAAACAGGCAGGGGGATATGATCATAACTTTGTACTTAATATTAGTGGGGATGAGGTTGAGAAGGTAGCAGAACTTGTGGATGAATCCACTGGCAGGGTTATGGAAGTGTTCACAGATATGCCTGGGCTTCAATTCTATACAAGTAACATGCTATCACCTGTTGAAAATGGTAAGGACGGAGCCAGCTATGGTAAAAAGGCTGGAGCATGCTTTGAGACTCAATATTTTCCGAATGCATGTAATACAGCTGGTTTTCCAAGCAGTGTATTAAAAGCAGGGCAGGGCTATGAGTTTGTTACAATCTATAAGTTTCTTTGTAAATAATTAAATTTAATGGAAATATATAAAGAAGTCCTAATTAGTTACTTTGATACTAATTAGGACTTCTTTTATGTGCGCCCAGCATGGGCGCAATCTAATGGGTTAAAGTCCCTAGTCTGCCCTAGTAGTGGGAAAGACATAGCTGAACACCAAGGGTGTCCATCGCG